>Ga0056109_1000019_pt1 | contig 74709 bp, 69 predicted proteins | sample WorMetG1BERMUDA2_FD_80077 | JGI IMG/M metagenome (GOLD analysis project Ga0056109, IMG submission 80077) | Marine gutless worms symbiont microbial communities from Max Planck institute for Marine Microbiology, Germany - Inanidrilus... ...
GAATCTATTCTTTTCCTTAAAGAAAACGGATACAGCACCTTTGTTGAGGTCGGCTCCGGTAAGGTCCTTCGCGGCCTCATGCGGCGGATCGATAAAGAACTCACCGCACTCAATGTTGCGGATCTATCAGGCCTCGACAGCTGCGTAGCAAAGCTGTCCGGCGAGTAATATCAATCACGGAGGCAGGAATGCTTAAAGATCAGGTAGCTATTATCACCGGCGGAGCCCGCGGTATCGGGAAATCCATTGCCGACAAATTTGCTGAAAACGGTGCAACTCTTGTTATCGTTGATGTCAACGAAGAGATCGCACAGCAGGCAGCTGATGAGTATACAGCCAGAGGGCTCAAGGCGATCGCCCTCAAAGTCGACGTCTCCTCGCAGGAAGAAGTGGACAATATGGTCAAAAATGTTGTCGAGGAGCTCGGAAAGATCGATATTCTCGTCAATAACGCCGGTGTGACCAGAGATAATCTGATGCTCAAAATGAGCGAGAGCGACTGGGATCTGGTTCTCAACATCAACCTCAAAGGTGTCTTCCTCTGTACCAGGGCTGTCATCCGCCCCATGTCCAGGGCCAGAACGGGGAAAATCATCAACATCGCGTCCATTGTCGGACAGATGGGGAATCCGGGACAGGCTAACTATTCCGCTTCCAAAGGCGGGGTAATCGCCCTGACCAAGACAACGGCCAAAGAGTATGCCAGAAAAGGCATCCGTTGCAACACGGTTGCTCCAGGCTATATCAATACCGAGATGACCGGGAAACTTTCAGACGCCGCTAGAGAGGCAATGCTCTCCACAGTCCCCATGCAGACAATGGGAGAGCCGGAAGATATAGCCAACGCTGCACTCTTCCTGGCTTCCGATATGTCTAACTATGTGACAGGACAGGTTATCGCTGTTAACGGTGGCATGTACATGTAGGTACGAAATAGTCGCACAATACGACTTTTTTGTATATATTTTCAGGGCTTTTATTAAGACTCTTCGGAGGAGGATAAGAAATGTCTGTTTTTGATGAAGTCAAAGAGATCATCGTAGACCACCTTGCGGTTGATGAAGCAGAGGTAAAAATGGAGTCCAATTTCGTTGACGATCTCGGTGCTGACTCTCTCGACACTGTTGAGATGATCATGGCGCTCGAAGAGAAGTTCAGCGTCACGATTGAGGACTCCGAGGCTGAGAAAATGGCCACGGTCGGAGATGCTGTGAAGTTCATTGAAGCGAACAAGAGCTGAACAGATCTTAATCAGATCAAATTTTTTGCCAGGAGGCTATTGTTCTAGCAAACAATAGCTTTTTTGGTAAAGAACCCCAACCGAGGAAGAAATGGAAACGAAAAAAGTTGTCGTAACCGGGACAGGGGCAGTCACCCCTCTCGGACTGAATACTGAGGAATACTGGGATGCACTTGTCGCCGGAAAATCCGGCATTGAAGTCATCCAGAGTTTTGATGTCACATTATATCCCACAACTATCGCAGGTGAGCTTAAAGGCTTTGACGTAACCAACTACGTGGACCGCAAGATTGCCCGTAGACTCGATCCTTTTATCCACTATGCGTTCGCTGCCGCTCAGGAGGCGCTGGATATGGGAGGGGTCAGCAAGGAGTCCACTACCGAATACGGACCGGAAAAATGTGGCATGATCATCGGTTCCGGCATCGGCGGAATGACCACCTTTTACCAGCAGTCTCTGGATCTGAAAGAAGGCGGCTACCGCAAGATCAGCCCCTTCTTCATTCCCGCTATGATCACCAATATGGCCGGTGGTGTGATCGCCATTGATTACAATTTTCAGGGGCCCAACTTCTCTGTGAGCACTGCCTGTGCCACAGGTTCTCACGCTCTGCATATCGCGCTCAAGCTGATCCGCAATGGGGAGGCGGATATGGTCCTGGCCGGCGGCTCTGAAGCGGCTGTATGTCCGCTCGGACTCTCCGGCTTTATCGCGGAAAAAGCGCTCTCCACCCGTAATGATGAGCCTCAGAGGGCTTCCAGGCCGTTTGATGTTGATCGGGATGGCTTTGTGATGGGTGAGGGGTGTGGCCTTCTTCTTCTGGAAACCGAAGAATCCGCCAGGAAACGGGGAGCCACAATTCTCGCGGAAATCGCGGGTGCCGGCATGAGCTGCGACGCCTATCATATGACAGCGCCCAGAGCCGATGGTTCCGGGGCAGGCCGTGCGATGTCCAACGCGCTCAACGATGCGGGTATCAAACCGGAAGATGTGGATTATGTCAACACCCATGGGACCTCTACACCGCTTGGTGATGTCGGAGAGACAAAAGCACTCAAAAAGGTTTTCGGTGAACACGCATACAAGCTCAAGGTGAGCAGTACGAAATCGATGACCGGACACCTGCTCGGTGCTTCCGGCGGGATTGAAGCTATCGCCTGTGTAAAAACAGTTCAGAACGATATTGTGCACCCGACGATCAATCTGGATAATCCAGATCCGGAATGTGATCTGGATTTTGTTCCGCTCAAGAGCGTCAACCACACGGTCAATTACGCTATTTCCAATTCGTTCGGATTCGGCGGACACAACGCGTGTGTGGTAATCAAGAAATACCAGGCGTAAGGCTATGGTCGATGCAGGGCACGGCCATAAAGCGCTCCAGCGCTTTGCCAGGTCCATCGGCCTGAAATTCAGGGAAGATGCCCTCCTCAGGGAGGCCCTTACCCACACTTCATACGCTCATGAATGCCAGCTCGGTCTGCAGGACAACGAGCGGCTGGAATTTCTCGGTGATTCTGTGCTTGGACTGACTATCACTCACTTTCTCCTCCAGCAATACCCGACCGAAAAAGAGGGCTATCTGGCCAGTATCAGGAGTACTGCTGTCAGCGAGCCTGTACTGGCAAAAATCAGTGGCAGGCTGGGCATCGGAAAGATGGTTCTTCTCGGCAGAGGTGAGCAACTTTCAGGCGGCAGCAGGCGTTCATCTATTCTTGCAGACACCATCGAAGCGGTCATTGGAGCCTTCTACCTGGACGCAGGTTTTAAGAAGGCCCGGAAATTTATCCTTCACAACTGGAAACCGGAAATAGAACTCGTAGTCGCGGGAAAAATCCGCTACAGCTACCGTAGCGAACTTCAGGAGCTGATTCAGAAACATCTGAAAGTATCGCCGGAATACACCCTGATCGACGAGAAGGGTCCGGATAATGATAAGAGCTTCACCATGCAGATCTCCGCCGGCGGTGTGGTTTTGACAACTGGTACAGAGCGGACTAAAAAAGCAGCCTGTCAGAATGCAGCCAGGGAAGCGCTGGCTGTTCTTCAAAAAGAAACCCTGGATGAGAACGCGCCTGATTCCATAGAGGAACTTAAAATGATTTTCAAAAGCCACAGAAGATGAAGCACGAAACGTCACAGGTTATCATACTTGACTACGGTTCTCAGTATACGCAGCTGATAGCCCGTAAAATCAGAGAGGAGGGCGTTTATTGTCTCATTCTCCCCCATACAACCGGAGCCGAACGCCTCAAAGAGATGCAGGCAGAAACGCTGGTTCTCTCCGGAGGCCCTGGTTCTGTCTACGATCCGGAAGCGCCACTTCTGGATCCGCGGATTCTCGAACTCAAGATCCCCATACTCGGTATCTGCTACGGGATGCAGCGGATCTGCAAGGATCTGAACGGAACAGTAGCTCGCGTTGCCGGAAGCTGTGAGTATGGAAAAAAGGATATTGAAATCAAGGATACACAAAACATTCTCTTCAAGGGGTTAAGCGGAACAGAGACTGTATGGATGAGCCACGGTGACAGTGTCAAAACCCCGCCGGCAGGCTTCACTATTGCCGCCCGGTCTGATGCCGCAATCGCTGCGCTCTCGGATCCTTTACGAAACATCCATCTGGTCCAGTTCCATCCTGAGGTCAAGCATACAAAGAATGGGCAAACCATGCTGCGCAACTTTCTATTTGAAATAGCCGGCCTGTCTGAAGACTGGGATATGAGCTCCTTCATCCAGGATACGATCCAGGAGATCAGGGAGGTTGTCGGACCCAGGAAGGTTGTTTGCGGGATATCCGGAGGTGTCGACTCTTCGGTTATGGCAGTTCTGCTCCATAAGGCCATAGGCGATCAGCTCCGCTGCATCTTCGTGGATAACGGGCTTCTGCGTAAGGGCGAGAGGCAGAATGTGGAGGAGCGTTTTCGCAGATACTTCAATATGCAAGTGGAGACAGTTGATGCTTCCGCGGCGTTCCTGAAGAAGCTTGCCGGGGAAGCCGGGCCGGAGGAAAAAAGACGAATCATCGGAGATCAATTTCTTGAGGTCTTCTTCAGGGAAGCCGGAGAGTTTGATCTTCTGGCTCAGGGTACGCTGTACCCGGACGTCATTGAGAGCGGCGGAACCAGAGAGGGGCCAGCGGCAAGGATAAAGACACACCACAACAGGGTGGATAGAGTTATGCAACTGATCAAGCAAGGACGTGTGATAGAACCGTTTCAGGATCTTTTTAAAGATGAAGTCCGCCTCATCGGCTGCGAGCTGGGCATGCCAGACGATGTGATCTTCAGACAACCGTTCCCCGGCCCCGGCCTGGCTGTCAGGGTGCTCGGCGATATCACCAGAGAACGGCTGGATATTCTCAGGGAAGCGGATAAGATTGTCGTGGACGAAATGAAATCCGCCGGCTTATACTTTAAAAGCTGGCAGAGCTTCGCCGTACTTCTGCCAGTACAGAGTGTCGGGGTGATGGGGGATGAACGCACCTATGATAATGTCCTGGCTGTGCGCTCTGTGGAGAGCACGGATGGGATGACTTCCCACTGGTCCAGGTTGCCTTATGATCTTCTTGAGAAGATCTCCAGCAGAATCATCAACGAAGTTGCCGGCATTAACAGGGTGGTATACGACATCAGCTCTAAACCACCCGCTACTATTGAATGGGAATAGGGGGGCGCATGGAAGCGTTACTGGAAACCAAACTTGAAGGCGTTGCACTCAGGCATAAAGGAAAAGTGCGGGATATCTATGAGGTGGAGGGGGATCTGCTGATTATCGCCACAGATAGAATCAGCGCCTTTGACTGTGTGTTCCCCAACGGGGTACCTGGCAAGGGGGTTCTCCTGACACAGATATCCAATAAGTGGTTTTCTCTTATGGACCTTGTCTCTAACCATCTTATAGAAACTGACGCGTTAAAATACCCTGCCCTGCAACCGTTCAAGGAGCAGCTGGAGGGACGCTCTGTTCTGGTAAAAAAAGCTGAGCGTATAGATTTTGAGTGTGTTGTCCGGGGGTATCTGGCCGGATCCGGCTGGAAGGAGTATCAGACGTCACAGAGCGTCTGCGGAGAACAGCTCCCGCAGGGCCTCCGTGAGGCGGAAAAGCTGCCGTACCCGCTTTTCACTCCTGCTACCAAAGCGGACAGCGGGCACGATGAAAATGTGCCGTTTTCCACTATGGTCACAGCACTGGGCAAAGACCTTGCTGAAGATATCCGCAGGAAGAGTATCCAGATCTACGAAAAAGCACACGACGCGCTCTCCGCGAAGGGGATGCTCCTTGCTGACACTAAATTTGAGTTCGGCCTTGTTGAAGGCAAGCTCATTATAATTGATGAGCTGCTCACTCCGGATTCCTCTCGGTTCTGGCCTGAATCGGAATGGAAGCCAGGCGACACGCCTCCAGGCTTTGATAAGCAGTACGTCCGGGATTATGTGTCGAGGACGGAATGGAACAAAGAGCCGCCCGCGCCAGTGCTGCCGGAATCAGTGCTTCGGCAAACCATGGAGAAATACCAGCAGATCGCGGATATTGTGGATACTCTGTGAACAATTGATATCTCAGCTGCCTGTTAAGGCTATAAAGGGAAAGGGGGATGATGACTATCAGATCAATTGCAACATTGTCCATCGCTCTGCTTATGCTTATATCCGTAGCTGCTTTCCGGGTTGACCGGCGTACTCCCGGCGGCATCATTCCCGCCCTGAACCGAATTTACCGCATAGATATAAGACGCGCCGGCGCGCTCCGGCCGGGCTATATTTTTGAACTTCGCAGCGGGAGGGGAACAGTCCCTTACAGGGAAAGCATAACAATTAAAAAGAGAGGCGGATTATACTTGATTCGGGGCAGATTTAAAAAAAAAGACCCTCATCAACAGAGGGTGTTGCAAGCTTTTAGCCGCGTTTTTCCGCAAGTGATCTTGCTTTGCAGAAGGTCTCTTCAGCCCTTTTATACTCCCCGGCCTTGAGCATCTCCATGCCTTTCTGGAACAGGATATCGATTTCTTTCATGATCACTACACCCCTTGCTTGTTATTCTCATTATATCTATCGGGGAATGGCTGATAGTATTAAACGTTTGCTATATATTTGTTATATGGTACTCCGGAGACCTATTGTGCGCACACCCGGTTGGATGCTCATTCTTACAGCCCTGCTGCTTCTCGCCAGCCCGGTCACAGCCGGCAAAAAAACGGCAAACAGGATCCGAAACAAAATCACGATTTTTCCCACTATTTTCAAAGCAAAGACTCCGGTATTGCTCTATGGACAGCTCGAAAACAGGCTGCTGGCTACCTTTTCCAGCCTCGGTAGCTTCGCCTGTGAACCCATGTCGGGAATACATCTTAACAGTTCCGCTCGAAAACGGCTTGCAGCATCTCTCCTCACCTTGAGTACAAATAGTGATGCCCGTGTAGCTCCGCTTGAAGCTGGCAAAGAGATACTGAATGTGGCGATGCAGAAGAAACTTTCTGCAAGTTATCTGCTGATTTTTCCGGAATTGACCCGGTTCAAACTGATCCAGAACTTCAGAGTGATAACCAACCGTCTGGCAGGACCAGGAACAAACACAATCACTGTTGTGACAAATCGCTTCCGGCTCAACACCAGTGTCACTATCTACACTCTGAACCCTTTTGACGGTAGAATCCGGCGGTTCACGACGATCGACAGCAGCAGTGACTCGATCAACCGTTTTACTGCTTTTTCCGGAGCTGTGGACAACATCGGCAGACAGCTGGCCAGGAAGATAGAAAACAGCACTATCTTTGATCTGGACACAGAGATCAATCATGTCCGGGGGAATACAGTTTACTGCTTCCACAAGCACCCTTACCCGCTGTTTCCCGGCCAGGAGTGCACTTTTTTTGAGCAAAAGCGATACGATGACGGCTTTGTCGATGAATTGCGGCGTGGTACAATCCGAATCATCGAAAAAAAGGGCGCCTTCTGGTCCGCCCGAATCATCGAAGGCACAGCCGGCAAAAAGGGCTGGAAAATCCGCTCGGAACCCCGGGCTGGCATCACTATCATGCCGCTCTTTCGCTTTGCCATGCCCGGCCTTAATGGAAGTACGTTTTCTCCGCCTGTTGATACGGATTATTCTCCCGAAGCGGTTGACTATCTTTATGGCCCGGCGCTGGAGGCCGGATTTCAGATTGGATTCAATTTTCAGTTCCATCTCGGAGGCTCCTGGCTGTTTGACAGGGCAGTTGACTTCAAACAGCTTGCAGCGGGTTTTGGCTGGGACATCTATGCGGCACGCAATCTCTTCTTCAGTGCTAAAATTTCCCTGCTCTTCGGCTGGATCAACCATAACTTCGGGAAGATCAATGATGGGGGAGGTCTGGACGGTAAAACCCTGACCGCTTTTACCTTCACTCCTGGTATGGAAGGCGGATTCGCTCTTAACTGGATTCTGGGTAGAATTTTTGGAGGATTTTTTATCTTCCGGTTGGAGTCGGGGTATAATCAGTTTGCACGGATCAGCCCTGGCGGCTGGAGTTATGAAGCCGGAGGAAGCAAAGCCGACGGCTATGCCCCGAAGACCGTCAAAACAGTCAACCCGGGTGGATTCTATTCCACTGCTGGTTTCAGCATTCGATTGTAAGCAGGGGGAGGTGTTTTTTGAAAATCACGACAGGCATCCTTTTAGCAGCTCTGACTGCGCTGAGCGCGTGTTCAGGGCAATCCAGGCCCGATCCGCTGCACAGTTACGGAAAGAAAAAAATCCTCAAACGCTCTGTATTTTTGCTCCCGGAATGGGTGACCGCACAAAAAGACCTCTGGTTCAAGAGAGAAAGGGTTGTTGTAAAAATATATCATGAGGGAGAAACCTCACTCAGCAACGCCTTCTATGTCACGGCCACCAGGATGCCGGAGCTCGCCCGGTTGGTTCTGAAAGATTATATCCGGGATCTCTGGTTAAGCTCTCCACTCAGTGAAAAAATATCCAATGTCAGGTTCCAGACAGCGCTCTATCTTAATACTGTCTTCACAAAATTGATGGACGCCGCTCTCAGCAACCAGCTGGTGAGTAAATTCACGTATTGGGAACTCTGGCAGAAGGAAACAGAAGAGGAGACCAGGCGCGCCTTCACAGTGTATCATCTGCTCCATGGGGAAAAGAAGGGGCTGGACAGCCTCATCCGTAAACAGGCGGCAACAATGCCCATGATAAAAGGAGCTGAAAAGCAGCTGATCAACCTGCAGAGATGGCTCCGTAAAGGACCGCTGACGCATCCGCTGCTCTGAAGGATCATGGATCCCACAAAATGAGCACAGGATGAAGCAGCTGGCTGATTTCCTGATCAGATTTCAAACAGCTCTTTCCACCGCCTCCAGCAGTTTACCTGAGAGCGATTTCAGAGTATCACCAAGAGCGTTGAAGATGGATTCAATGGTCTTATCATCGCCGTCATCCGGTGTCTCTGCACGGCAGGAGAAGTAGAATTTGATTTTTGGCTCTGTTCCGGAGGGGCGCAGAGAGATCTTGCAGCCGTCTTTGAGGAGGATCTGGAGTACATTCTCAACCGGAAAGCCTTCCAGTGGTGAAGAAGCGCCGGATGTCTCTTCGGTAACAGTCTGCTCTCTATAATCCAGAACCTTGACCGCCCCGAGCTCTGCAAACAGTTTTGTACCCGCTTCCCCCCGGAAATGGTCCATAATTGCGACCATCTTCTCCATGCCCTCCTTTCCCTTGAATTCATGAGAGATGAGATCCTCACGGTAACAGCCGAAACGGCGGTACACGTCAAGGAGCATTTTATAGATAGTTGTGCCGTTATCTTTTGCTACAGCGGCCATCTCCGCAAGCACACAGGCTGCGGTGACCGCGTCCTTGTCCCGGACAAAATCCCCGATCAGGTAGCCATAAGACTCCTCACCACCGATGACAAAGGTGTGAGAGGCTTCACCGCGGGCTTTGGCCTCTTCGAAGTTACGGATCTTTGTCCCGATATGCTTGAACCCTGTAAGGGTCTCAAACCAGGCGACGCCGTGGCCTTCAGCGATCTCTTTGATCAGAGCTGTGGTAACGATGGTGGAAACAACCGCCGCATCAGCAGGCAGGCTGCCTTTCTTTTGTAAAGAGGAGAGCACATATTCGATCAGGAGACTACCGGTCTGATTCCCGTTGACCAGGATGAGTTTCCCATCCAGATTACGGATAGCCATACCCACCCGGTCTGCATCAGGGTCTGTGGCCAGCACAAGCTCAGCACCCTCTTTTTCTGCCAGTTCCACTGCCATTTTCAGAGCAGGTCCCTCTTCTGGATTGGGCCTGGCGACTGTGGGGAAGTCCCCGTCCGGATGCTCCTGCTCTTTGACAATCAGGATATTTCCAAAACCGACGGCCTTGAGCCCTGCTCGCACCGGGAGGTTGCCGCTCCCGTGGATCGGTGTGTAGACGATTTTGATATCCCTCTGCCGGCTAATAGCTGCTTTGTCTGTAATCCGGGCCGCAACTTCTTCAGTGAAGGCGGCATCCATATCCTCAGCAAGAACTTGTATCCCGCCTGCAGTCAGGTAATCCTCATAAGCATCGTAGACAACAGAACCGATCTCAACTTCATTAACCTCTCCAATGATTGCTTTGTCATGCGGTGCGACCACCTGTCCGCCGTCTGGACCGAACACTTTATATCCGTTGTATTCCGGAGGATTATGGCTGGCTGTAACCATCACCCCGTACGCACTGCCCAGACTGCGGACAGCATAGGCGAGGACAGGGACAGGATGAAGAATTGGGAAAATGCTCACCGGAATTCCGTTGCTTGCAAATACGGAAGCTGCGATTTTTGCGAAACGGCTGGAGTTATTGCGGGAGTCAAAACTGACAACAACACCTTTCATGACTCCCTCCGCCCCTTCCCGTTTGATGTAATTGGCAAGACCTTGCGTTGCGGCGGCAATGGTATAGTCGTTCACCCGGTTGCTGCCTGCACCCATGATCCCGCGCATCCCCCCTGTACCAAAAGCCAGCCGTTTATGAAAACGATCGGTAAGTTCGGAGGCGTTGCTGTCTGCATCTGCAAGCAGCATTTTGATCTCCTCCTGAGAATCTCTGTCAAAAGGAGCTGCTGTCCATCTGGCAGCTGTTTTTTTGATATCGTCTGTGATTGGCATAGTATATCAAACCTCGTTTTATGGTGTGCGTCCAGCTGATATAAATATAGATATGCACATCAGTTTCGTCATCAACTTTCCCTGTGCAGGCACAATCAAGGAAGCTGAAACTCCTATGATACTATTTTATATTTCTTTGATTGATCGACCCTGAAGCTCAATAAGGCACGCAGCATGGCACACACACCTCTGAGATATGTTTACAGGGCCAGGAGAGAAGACCGTGGATTGACCGCTTCAAGGAGCAGGTAGTACCTTTAATACATGGGCAAACCCAGAGTTGCTATCCTCGGGCGGCCAAATGTAGGCAAATCAACCCTGTTCAACCGCCTTCTGAAGCAGAAAATTGCGATCATCCACGCTCAGCCCGGTGTCACCCGGAACCGGAAGCGGGCTACCTGCTATCTTGAGGGCAGGGCGGTTACTCTATACGACACCGGAGGGGTTTTCGCCTCAGTAGAGGACGGTTTCTCCGGCAAGATCACCAGACAGGTTGAAGCCGCTATTGCGGAATCCGACTTCCTCATTCTGGTTATTGAAGCCGAAGGGGTAACCGGCGCGGATGAAGAGCTGGCAGCGCTGGTCAGACGAATGGACAGACCTGTACTGGTGGTGGCCAATAAATGCGATCGGGCCGGCGGCTCTAGCGACCTATCTGAAGCGTACACTCTGGGATTTGAACACGTGATCGGCCTCTCCGCAGAGCACGGCACAAATGTTACTCAGTTCCGCAGCGTGCTCTCCGGTCTGCTGGAGGAGTACGGCTTCTTTGAGGGGGGGGAGGAAGATCAGCGCAAAGCCGCGCTCTCCTTTGCCGTGATTGGCCGCCCCAATGTGGGCAAATCTTCTCTGGTCAACCTGATCCTGCAGAAGGAGCGCACCATTGTCAGCCCGGTAGCCGGTACTACCCGCGATTCCATAGAAGATGAATTCGAATTCCAGGAGACCCGATTCACCATCATCGATACTGCTGGACTCCGCCGCAAGAGCAAAGTCCGCGAAAGCATTGAGTTCTATAGCACGCTCCGCTGTAGAGAGAGCATTAACAAGGCGGACATCACGGTACTGCTGCTCGAACCCGATACCCTGATCACGGATCAGGATAAAAAAATTTGCGATATCGTGATGAAGAAAGGCCGTGGTTTGATTTTTGCCATCAATAAATGGGATCTGGCGGCGGAGAAGACGGATGCATATCTGGGGGAACTCAAAGGGACAATACGCTTTCAGTTTCCGGAGCTCTCCTTTGTGCCGATCCTGACCATGTCGGCCCTGACCGGACGTGGGATAAAGAAACTGCTCAACCTTATCCTGGCTGTGCGGGAGAACAGCCTCTGCCGTATTGAAACCGGGGCTTTTAACCGCTTTGTGGAGCGGGAACTGACCGGTTACATCCCTTCTAAAAAGGGACGGCGGCTCAAAGTATTCTATGCGGTGCAGAGCGAAGTGGCGCCTCCATCCTTTACTTTTTTTGTCAACAATGCTAAAATCGCTTCATCGCAGTACAGGAATTACATCAAGAATAATCTCCGCAGGCATTTCAATCTCAAAGGGGTGCCCGTGTTCATCCACTTCAGGGATAGAAAAAGATGAGTACCCTTTCCTTCCGAAAAAAGATCTCCATCCTCGGTGCTGGCAGCTGGGGGACAGCTCTGGCTGTCACCTTTGCTTATCGGCACGATGTGCTGATGTGGGGATTCGACCCGGAACAGGTGAAGAAGATCGAGACAGAACGCAGGAATAAGAAATTCCTCCCTGTCGTCGGCCTGCCGGACTCCGTCCATGTGACAGGTGATATGGAGGAATCGATCCGCGATGCAGATGTTGTCCTTTTCGCGGTGCCCTCACATGTGCTGCGGAAGGTTGTAAAGCAGGCTGCGGGATTCACAACCAGAAAACAGTACCTGGTCACCGTCGTTAAAGGTATAGAACGGGGCACCCACCAGCGTATGAGCGAGGTGCTTGCTGATGAAGTGAAGAACCACAAAGGGATCATCGCTCTTTCCGGCCCGACTCATGCCGAGGAGGTAGCCAAAAAGGCGCCGACAGCTATTGTAGCTGCATCCAGAAACAGGCGTGCCGCCAAAGCGCTACAATGGATGTTCATAACACCCTGGTTTCGCGTGTACAGCAGCGCTGATATTATCGGGGTCGAGGTCGGGGCAGCGCTGAAGAACGTGATCGCCATCGCTGCGGGGATCTGTGATGGACTCAATTTCGGAGACAATAGCAAGGCTGCTCTGATAACCCGGGGTCTGGCGGAGATCAAACGGCTGGGACTCAAGATGGGAGCCAGAGAAGAGACCTTTTCCGGCCTCTCCGGTATGGGGGACCTGATTGCCACCTGTATGAGCAAATACAGCCGCAACCGAAAAGTCGGCTATCTTCTCGGCCACGGCCGCAGTCTTGACGATATCCTCAATGAGATGACTCAGGTGGCAGAAGGCGTAACCAATACCCGCAGCGCACTGGAGATTGCCGCTCTACATAAGGTGGAACTTCCGATCGCACAGGCGGTAGGGGCGATCCTCTTCAAAGGGATGCCGGCCGCAGACATCAGCCAGCTACTGATGAGCCGCTCAGCCAAAGACGAATTTTATTAAACAGCAGGATTCCAAAGCCGGCTTCGGGACAAGGATGGACTATGAGCGATAAAAACGAAGAGTTTCCGCAGAAGGAATTCTATTCCATCGGCGAAGTTTCCAGACAGCTCGGGGTGGAGGCGTACACGATCCGTTACTGGCAAAAAGAGTTCAACCTCAAAATCCCCACCAAACCCAACGGCCGACGGGTTTTCACGATGGAGGTGATCCGGATCCTGGAAAAGATCAAACGTCTGCGTTATCAGGATAAACTGCAGATTGACGGTGTCAAGCACCAGCTTAAACAGGAAGAGGGCGGCCCGGTTGTGGGTCATCAGGAGGTGCTCCAGATCATTTATCCTGAGCCGGAAGTGCCAGAAGAAGCTGGACCTCGCCGTAAATCTCCCCATAACAAGTCGCAATCGGCTGAAGAGAGGCCGAAGCAGGTCGCCTCTCTCCTGCAGCAGAAACGTCAGGACAGAGAACAGAAATATGTGGTTGAAGAATTGAAAAAGATCCGCAACATTTTGACCGACCATCAGCCTGAATAAACAGGGAACTATTGGCCCCCTCCGGACCACTGCTGGGTAACAACACATCCAGAGGTCCCCATGTCCAAATCACTCTGTCTGCTTTTTTTCTCACTTGCAGTGCAGGTTCATCCACAGCTGGTCATCACGGAAGTGATGCCCACTCCGGCTCCCGGAGCGGATGGCCAGGACCACGAATATATTGAGCTATACAATATGGGTGGGCAAACGGCTCTTGTTTCGAGTTATTGCCTCAGACGACGCGGAGGAAACGCCTCCAGCCTCACCGTTCTTCCAGGGCATAGTACTCTCATCCCATCCGGCGGTTTTGCTCTGATTATTCCGGAATCCGCTTCCAGTTACTTCAAAAACAGCTGTCCACCCGGGACATCTCTGCTCACAGACGGTAAGAGCAGGCTCACTGGATACGGTCTCAGGAACGGTGGGATGACGATAGAGCTGCTCGATGAAGCAGGAAGGACCGTTTCAACGGCAACCTGGAGCGGCGACCCCGGGCAGGGTTCTGCTCTGGAACGGAGCGGGCCACGGATGCCAGATAAACAGGAGAGCTGGTGCATCCATCCCTGGGGGGGGACAGCAGGTTCCAGAAACAGATTCTGGATCAATCGCCCACCGGGCGCCAGGCTCCATCTGCCTGACCCCAGCTGCAGACCGGACCGAGGCCGGCCGCTCTCTCTCTTCATCCGGGTTGAGCCGGAAGAGAGGGCCGCGCTCACCATCCACACGCTACGGGGAAACCGAATTAGACGGATCGATATTACAGGACATGCGGGAGGGCGGCAGGTTGCCTGGTACGGAAGAGATGATAGCGGCCGGGACCTTGACGCGGGCTGCTATTTGCTCAAACTGGAGATCCGGAGAAGAAGCAAAAGAATCTACGCCATTCTCAAACCTGTAATGCTGGTGAGACAGTGACATGAATGATTTCAGATACCTGTTCAGTCTGATATTCTCAATTCTGCTTATAGTGCTGATAGCCACGAATGTTACTGCTGCTCCGTTTGATGCTTTCGCAATCGGCCGTATTCCGGAGCTACTGATCAGCAATCCGTTTGCTGATCCAGGGGGCCTGACTCTCTTCTGTGCAACAGCTCAATTGTATCGTTTGCCGGAATTCGTCAGGGTTATATCCCGGCTCGGCTACACAGGGGATGGATGGACTGCAGAAGTGGAACTGGGGACATTTGGCTGGGATCTGTACAGAGAGAGCTTCCTCAAATTGGGCGCTACTGTTCGTATCTCTCCGCAACTGTACATCACAACAGGACTGCATGGCTGCCACGTTGCCATAGCCGGTGAACAAAAACAGCGGGCGCTTGCTCTGGATGCCGGATGTACGTTGCTGCCGCACACCCGGCTTATTCTGCGGACCAGATTGCTGAACTTCAATGAACCGAAAACCGGAAAACAGAGCCTCAGTGCACTGCCGATGCGTATCCGAACTGAACTGCTCTGGCGGCTCTCTACCTCTCTTCTTCTGCAACTGAGAGGAGAAAGCGGTAACAGAGAAGGGGTATTCTGGACACTGGGAGGTTGTGCTGAATTAGGGCCCCTGCGGGTTGTGCTCCAGGGCAGTATTGTACCGGCGACGCTCTCCCTTTACGCGGCAATCCGGATTGGCAATACAAGTACAGCAGTCGGGTTCTCAGCTGTACGGGGTGCGGGAGAACAGATGCGAACCGTTGCTGTTCGGGTGGAACTCCCTGGAAAACAAAAGGCAGCACTCAAACCCACAAACCGGATCAATATCAATAGCGCAGGGCGGCTGACCCTTGCTGCGCTTCCAGAAATGACCCCGGCCAGAGTGGAAGCAGTGATAGCGTATCGAAAACTCTATGGCCCATTTCGGAGGAGTGTGGACATCTGCCGGGTGCGTATGATCAGTAGAAAGCTCTATCTGAAGATCCGCGGGAGGATAGCCATTGACAGCCTGGGTAGAAGTGTACTCCCAGTTATAGAAAAACCAAAAACTGCCTTTCGAATAAACAGTGCTGAGATGCGAGACTGCATCCAGGCTGGTTTCACTGCCGGGGAGGCCAGGCGGCTGGTCCTCTTCAGAGACCGATTGGGCGGTTTGCAGAGTATCCGGGAGTTGCGGCTTCTCCCCGGGGAAAAGAAGAAAATCATCCGCAAAATGGAACAGCTCTATGAACATTAGGGCCCTGCTTTCCGCGCTCCTCTTTCTGCCGTTTCCTGTTTTCGCGGATCAGCTTCCGGACCTGAACCGCGCTTCTGCAGCGCAGATACGGGCCATCTTCCGCAGACACGGATGGCCCGGGAAAACCGCCTCCATTCTGATCAACAGCAGAGAACGGCTCGGGCACTTCGAAGCCATGGGGCAACTACCGCTCCTCAAGGGCATCAGCCGTAAAATGGGAGCAAAACTTTCCGTAGTATTCTCGCTTGTGATCCCCGTCCGACAGAACAGACAGCTTCCGCTCCTGATGCAGATCATGAAGTACAGAAGTCCAGAAGAGCGAAAATACAAAGACAGCGCAGGAAGAAGAGCGCTCAACATAAACAGCGCAGCTGCCGGAAAATTGGCAGCCCTGCCTGCCATGACCATGGTCCTGGCCAAACGGGTCATCTCCTTCCGAAAACAGCAGGGGTTATTCAGCAAGCGATGGGAACTTCTCAAGGTACACGGTATCAGCCCGGATCTGTATGCAGTTATTCGCCCCTTTATCTGTGCGAAGAAACCTTCAAGAAGGGTGCAGCTGAGTCTTAGCGGGAGGTTCGCTGCGTATACCGCTTCCAGGAGAGGGCTGGATTACGGCGGGAACCTCTTTATCCGCATCAAACAATTCTCAGAAGTAAGCCTCAGCTACCGCGTGAGGCCGGTCTTTCGTAATGGGAGGGTATACAGTCAGTGGAATTTCTTGCGCACATCCCTTCAGTTCGGCAATTCGGATAGAGAAACCTGGATACGCTTTGGAGACTTTCAGATCCGCTACCATTCGCTTATTGATGGCGAGTTGACCGGCAGGGGAAATATCTCTCCACAGAAATCCGCAAACCTGTTTACGCTCAGAAAAGCAGGGTACAGCTGGTACGACCCGCCTCTCTTCGGGGTGAGTGCCTCAATAAGCAGCGGAATATTGCATGGTATGTGTTACTTTTCAAGCTATAATTTAAAAGAGATGTTTCATAAAATTCAGGAGAAAGATACATCTTTCATCAGTTCTTTTCTGGATTCCAGCAGTGGAGGCTGTGCCCTTAAAATCCGTGCCTCTGATTCTTGCACAATCCATCTTGCCAGCCTTGTTTTTGAAAAAGTAAATGCCCCCTTCACCGCGTTACAGCAGTTCGGCCTGCAGCTCTCCGGAACAAAAACCGCAATGGCGCTCTCCTTTTTCCATCTTGCTGGTTTCAAGACAGACAGAGTGGACCACTCCCTTGCAGCCAGTTCGCTGGTGCGCTTCACTCACGAATTATTCACTCTGCGCTGTTTCGTCTACCTCTCAGCAAAGGGATTCAGCCCTCCTGTACTGAGCAGCTGGGGTGAACAGACGCTTCCGGGTTCAGGGATACAGCTCTCTCTGAAGCTGCGGCCCGGCCGCCTTCTGGCCGCTGAGGCTTCGTTTACTCGTTTAAACCGGCTTGCAGAGCAGATCGTACGCTCCAGGATAGCCTGCTCTATCAGCTTGAGACCGTTGTCCTCAGTCGTGATCGCCACCCGATGGAAGCACGAAAATAAGGGAGCTCCTCTTGCCGAATTTTCGGCAAGAAACAGTTTTCGATTCTGGCTGCAGGGCCGCATTTTCAAACTGTTTCATATCCATACAGGATACAGAATCTGTTTACCCGGTCAGAGGACAGTAACCTGCATCACCGCTCTGGTAAAGACAACAGGCCGACACGGTTTTATCCTCAGAGCTGATGCCGGGACTCCGGCGGACGATCCGATCTACATTCCGGCTTCAGCTGTGGGCCACTGGTACACCGGCGGAAAGCTCTATTATGCACGGTTCCGCTCCCTGTTGCTGGGTCTGTTCTCCAGGCCGACGGATTTCATCCGGCTGGACTTGAGAGTCATCCGACGGCTGGTCAGTGGAAAAAAAGCCGAGCTCTGTCTGCACCTCAATTCCTCCCTGCGCCTGTAGGGTCCCCTGCTGATACAGGCGGGAAAGGTTCGCGATCTGGTCCCTTGCATTTATCCCGGAACAGGGTATACTTGCGTTCATGTACTGGCAGCGGAGGTGGTCATGAAAGGGCGCCCTACTCTTCTGGTTCTGATGCTTTCTCTATCCGCGCCCTGCTCCGCTCGGGGAGCCATCCTGCAGATACAGCCGTTTCAGGTTTTTTCGATAAATTCTTACCCGGCACTGGGTAAAAAGCTTGCCTATCTGTTGGCCTACCGCTGCAGTCAGGTTCCTGGAATCCGGGCTTCCTTCAAGCAGCCGAAAAGTGGAAGATTCCACAGGATTCACAGCCGGCTCAGGATTAACCGCGCGGGGTTGGAACTGCGGGTCAGAGTCTTTCACAAAACAGAACAGATAGCGGGCAAAAGGTTTCTCATCAAAGCAGTTGCTCTGGAAGGGATCTATGGTTTGCTTGAAACCGCAGCTCATAAAATTATTGACGGCCTTCCAGGCAGCTATCCATTCCGGGCCAGTAAGCCTCTGGATATCGCCTTTTTTCTGGATATCTCCGGAAGTATGTACCGCTTTGTTCCAGATCTCCAGAGAGGAATGCTGGAAACCCTCAACGCCCTGGAAAGGACAATCCCCACCACCAGTATCCGTAAAGCCGTGGTTCTGGTACGCTCAGGGAAAGTCTTCCGCAGGACAGGACTCACTACAAGCCGCTATCCTATCCTCCGTAATCTGCGCGATCTGAACGCCTGGTCTCGTCCGGTAGAGGTAAGGACCCTCTCCGGAGTGATCTATCGGGAAATTTGTACTCTGGCCTGGAGAAGAGATGCTTTAAAAGCGCTGGTTCTGTTCACCAACAGGCCCGGGAGTGCCTATCTGCACAGTCTCGGTATCCGGCTCGCCAGACAGGGTATCCGCCTTATTATCCCTATTCCTGCGGATACGGGGGAGGAAGCTGCATCAGTTCTCGCGGAGCTGGCCAGAAGTAACAGGGGTGTAGCATTTACCGCTCCTGTTCTTATCAACTGGCTTTCTGACAGGAAGCAGGGGGCATTCCTCTGGGAGAGGGGAAGCATCTACCGCTTCCGTGCTCCGGTATCCAACTCCCGTATCCCTTTTATTCGCCCTTCGCTGATGCGGCATGATAAGGGAGCCCGGATCTTCCGGGCGACTACCCTCCGGGAAGCTCTGCGAATCGCCTCAGGTAACAGAAACTCAAGAATAATTCAGGCTGGGACCGCTTTCGCCCGCTCAGTCCTCCAGGGGCTCAGGAAGCTCTCTTACAGACGCGGCATCCGGGTGCAGAGCGATCTCCCGGCCGGGAAACTGCTCCTGGATTCAGGAGGGCTCCGTTTTTGGGCAGAGATCACGGACTTGCGGCTGTTTCGGAAAATCCGTAACTACAGGAGAACAGGCTCCTTCTGGCTCGGGGTTCACCCTGTTCCGGCTCCGCATAAGCGGCTCGGATTCCTCCTCCATCCAGGGCTTTTCATTCTCCCTGCACCAGGAAGGCGTATACCGGAGCTGGCACAGGTGGATGCCGCGCGCCTGCGCAGGAGGGTGAAATTCTACAGCAGAACAGGAATATTTTCCCCGCCTCGCTGGTTTATTCGCGTGCGGCTGCTGAAATCCAGACGGTACAGACTCTCCGCTCCGTCATTGGAGCGGTAATTCTTGACCCGGGCACATTCCCGGCAGGATACTTTTTTCACTACACAACAGGAGCGCAATAATGATAATCGGTATCACCGGCACCCTCGGAGCAGGCAAGGGAACAATCGTGCGATATCTGCAGGAACACGGTTTCAGGCACCTTTCTGTGCGCGCGTATCTTGCAGAAGAGATCACTGCCCGCGGCCTTGAAGTGAACAGGGACACACTCACTGCTGTGGGCAACGAACTCCGGGCGGCAAACAGCCCTGCTTACATTGCAGAGCAGCTTTTTGAGAAGGCCCGACTCACCGGTAAAGATACCATTATCGAAAGTATCCGCAGTGTCGGCGAGGTGGAAGCTCTGCGCAAACAGAAGGATTTCTACCTCTTTGCTGTGGACTGTGATATACGGACCCGCTACGATCGGATCGTCCAGCGCAGAAGTGAAACAGACAGGGTGGACTTCCAGACATTTAAAGCAAATGAGGAGCGGGAGATGCACTCTGATGACCCCAGCAAGCAAAACCTCTCCCACTGCATTGTGCTTGCAGACTACTGCTTTGACAACAGCGGTGATCTGGACAGCCTGAACAAACAGATTGAGGTTGTTCTTGAGGAGATCCGGAATGCAGACTAAACGGAGCGATTACCTGCAATGGGACCAGTATTTCATGGGCATAGCGCTCCTATCCGCCCAGAGGAGCAAGGATCCGAACACAAGGGTCGGCGCCTGCATTGTCAACAGCCGCAGGCATATCGTGGGTGTCGGTTATAATGGCTTCCCCAGAGGCATCTCTGATGAGCAGCTCCCCTGGGGCAGAGACGGTGAACATCTGGAAACCAAATACCCGTATGTGGTTCACGCAGAGGTCAACGCGGTTCTCAACAGTGTTCAATCCGATCTCACAGGCTGTACTCTCTATGTAGCGCTCTTCCCTTGTAATGAATGCGCCAAGATTATCATTCAATCCGGAATTTCCAGGGTCATCTATCTTTCCGACAAATACGCGGACACAAACAGTGTGAAAGCTTCCAGGAAGATGTTCCGCATCTCAGGAGTGGCATTGGAAAAACTGGATACTGTCCCGGAAGATATCCGCCTGAGCTTCCAGACAGAAGCATAATTCCTGCAGAACCATTTGCCGTGTTCCGATGGGCAGTGTATCTTTGATGCTATATTTGAAGCGATAGGTGCCAGAGGTGGTCCATGATACAGGTCAGCAATATTTCTAAAAAATTCTTCACAGCGGGGCAGCCTTTCTGGGCACTCCACGATGTCTGCCTGACAATCCTCAAGGGGGATTGTATCTGTCTGACAGGGACCTCTGGCTCAGGTAAATCCACTCTGCTCAACGTCATCTCCGGCATCCTGCGCCCGACCAGAGGGCAAATCCTCTATGAGGGGCAGAACCTCCAGAAGATGTCAGACCGAAAACTGGCCAGATACCGCGGCAGTTCGATTGGATTTGTCTACCAGCGCTTCAACCTGATCCCACGCCAGACTATCTTTGAAAATGTACGCGCACCATTGCTTTTTGAAGGCGTTTCTGGTAGAGAACAGCGCAGGAGAGTTGCGGATCTCCTGGGGCGGGTGGGAGTTGAGGAAAAAATCAATGAATACCCGCCCAATCTCTCTGGCGGGCAGATGCAGCGGGTGGCTATAGCCAGAGCTGTGATCCGCAAACCGGCCATTCTTCTGGCCGACGAACCCACAGGCAATCTGGATGAGAAGACCGGTAAGAGTATTGTTGCGCTGTTTCGGGAATTAAACAAAGATGGGATCACTGTCTTCACCGTGAGCCACGACCAGCGGTTCGCAAAAATCGCCAATGTGCTCTACAATCTTGAATTCGGAATTCTGAAGAAAAGACGAAAACACGCCGCAGGGGGGGGGCAGAAATGATCCTCCGCACCTTCATCACTGTCCTGTTCACCAATCTGCGGCGCAATTTCCTGCGCAGCTTCTTTGCCAGTTCTGGAATCATCATCGGTATCGCCGCGCTCTATTTCTTCATTACTGTGGGCAGCGGGATCAACCGCTTCATTGTCAGCAAAACCATGCAGCAGTTGCCTATGAATATGCTCAGGGTTCGGACCACAGAGCTGTCTCTGGGGATCATCCGGATCGGACAGCCCTCATTTATGAAATCCGCCACCATTTCTGAGAAGTCGGTACAGAATTTCCGCAACCTGCCTGGAGTGCGAAAAGTTTATCCGGTGATGAATATTCTCTTTCCGCTCTCCGGATACTTTGATTTCTCAACACTCCTGCCTTCAAGCCGCTTCCGCGGTCGATACAGAAGCGATCTGATCATGTCCGGTGCACCTGAGGAGCTGGTCAGGGAGGATATCAAATTCAAAAAGCTCGGTTTCAGCGCAAGAAGCTGGCCTATCCCTGTGCTCGTATCCAGAAACATCATCGATATCATCAACACAGGATTTACCGGTGCCTACGGTATTCCGAAGATATCCGAGAAAATGCTTCTCGGTCACAGGTTCCGTCTGGTGCTCGACTCCTCCACTTTTAGGCGCAATAAAGAAGCCCGCACTGTCCCCTGCCAGATTGTGGGTTTTACCCGTAAATCGGAGATGCTGGGGCTGGTTATGCCGCTGGGGTATGCCAGACGATTCAACAGGCAATACGTGCGCGGCTGGCGTGCCGCCCGCTATTCCAGTGTCTACATACTGGCCCGGAGCTCTGACAGAGTGGCCTCCATTGCAGACAGCATCGAAAAAACAGGCTACACGGTCCGGGCGGAGAAAAAGGTGAGCAATCTGATCCTGTTGATCACTTTTCTGCTCAGCATCTTCGCTCTGGTGATCATCGTTGTGGCGGCGATAAGTATATTCAACGCCTTTACAGTGATTGTTAATCAACGGCGGCTGGAGATTGGACTCTACCGCACCTTCGGCGCCACCCGCCTGTTTATCAAAGGTGTTTTCCTCTCGGAAGCAGGCACTGTCGGCTTCCTCACAGGCGCCATCGGATTGATGCTTGGCGTCTTTCTGGTCCGCCTGACCTGGCGCCTTATCCAGGAGGCGCTGCCCGGCTTCTTCAAACAGATGGGTACGCTTTTCCCCCTTTCAGTCCCGCTGCTGCTCTTACTGATAGCAGGTGCTATCCTCACCAGCGTGGCTGCGGCCCTTATCCCGGCAACCGTTGCCGGCCGGTTACAGATTGATGAGGCGGTGCGAAACGGATGAGACGGCTTTTTCTCCTGCTGCTCTTCGCCCTTATCCTGTCCTGTACTTCCAGACCGCCAGCGCTGACAGAGACAGGTGTCACTGACTTCCTCCCTGCAAAGCCGGTTTCTGTTGTTCAGGTCCCCTCGTACAGGGAAGCAATCACCGAAGGGTTTTCGATGACGACGCATCTGTTCGGCAGAGAGACCGGTGATGAAATCCAGAGTAAAATATTTCAAATACTGTCCCGCCAGTGGCGGATACCCCTTCTGGACATCAATGCTCTGGAAAAGACAGGAGCAGATCTGGACCGTCCTCTGCTCCTGGTCTCCTGCGGCGCCGGTGCCTTTTATGCCAGTATCCCGGTAAAGGACCGCAAAAAGGTGCGCAGGACGCTGGACCGGCTCTTCCCCGGAATGACGACGACCCGGGGCAAAGGATTCTCCACCCATCAAAATCCGGACAGAAAAAACCTGCGCGTCCTGATGACTGAGAACAGGCTTTATCTGCTTTACAGGACCGGGCGAATTGTGAAGAAAAAAGGCGCCTATCCGGCTGCACTGTTTAAGAAAAAGAAAAACCGCTTCCGCGTCTGGCTCTCCGCAAAATTTGTCAGAGAAAGCGGACTCCCAATTCTTTCCGCAACAGGAGCTGCTATCCTGCTGGAATACAGCAGATACAGTAACCGGCTTCAGCTGCACTCGCTTGTTTACCGTAAGAATATCCCCTCTGTATTCAGCACGCTTCTCCCGGCCTCTTTGAAAATTCCGGACAGGCTGTTCACCTGGAAAAAACAGGCCGGCTTTCCGGGACGGGCTGTGGCGCCGGATGATCTTTTGTTCACCGTTTTTTCCGTCTCTCCGGGATACCTCTGGGAGAGGATAATCCATCCTCTGCTGAGAAAAGAGGTGGTGAAGCGGATCGGCGTGCTGGGCTTTCTGGCCTCGAAGTTTTTCAGTAAGGGGAAATCTCCAATAGACATGGCGATCAACCGTTATGCGATTAAAAAGGGGATTATTAATCGTCTGACCGGCAGGGCTGCGCTTCGACTGCGCGGTGTGAGCAGCCGTCGCTCCGGACTGCTGGATGCGGGGCAGCTCTCCCTCCTTCTGGAAGCGAAAGATGCACAAAATGCTCAGGAACTGATCCTTAAACTGGGCAGCCTGCTTGAGCTGGCGCGCCTCCGGTTAAGAGAATGGGGAGAAGGGGGGTTCACCTATTATGATATCCCGCTTCTCCGGCGTGGAATACTCCGCCACCTTTACCTATCCAGAATGGGCAGAATCATAACGTTTTCCCTCCATAAACAGGAAGTACTGGGTAGTTCGAATGGAAAATTACCGGATCGGGGCGGGAGGTCCTATGCCGCCGGCGGGCTGGCCTGGATATTGAACAGGAGGATGGTCCGCTGTTGGGTCTCGCTCTCGATCAGTAAAATCCTTGTGAACCTCAACAAATTTTTCGATTGGACAACACGGGCCAATCTCGGCCCGTTGCTCAGCCAGCTTGGGAAGCTCTCCAGAATCACGCTTACGATGAGTAGAAGCAGTGCCCTCCCGCTGCTCAGCACAGAATTCACCCTTCGCGGTACGCCGGTTGCAATCGATCCATTCCGGGAAACAACGGGTGAGACGGACTTCCTGCTCTACGGTCTCGGCGCTTTTTTCTTTTCTCTGCTCCTGGCGGTTTTATTCCGATATATCTATAAAAAAACCCGGTACAGAAATTGAGACGGTTGTTTCTGGTATTCTGTGCACTCTGCCTGCTTCTTTCTCAGGCTGTCAGTGGGGGAAGGCCCAAAGTCTACTACAACATCTACCGCAATACACCGAAAGTGGAACTGCTGCGCCCGGAGATACGCAAACTGGCGCCGGAAGAGAGCGACCTGCAGCACCTGACTGTAGCCTTACCAGGACACGGTTTCACACTGCAGGGGAGCGTTTTTTTCCTTTCCAGAAGGACCACTATCAGCAATGTGCCACCCTCAGGACTGATTAAACGGGTATTCCCGAAGATGAAAAGCGTGCTGCGGATCTATGCCGCCTTCTCCAGAAGAGCGCAGAATTATCTGGAGCTGCGGTTCAACAGACCCATTCTCCTCCCCAGATGGACGGAAAGCGTGGAGTTCTGGTCTCTGGAATACGGTGCCAGACGGGGGTACAGGATGGTGTACCGGGACGCGGGCGGCAGGGAGCATTTCATCCAGTTCAAGATGAGACGAATCCGCGGCTGGGTTCGATATGCTGCCAACATCCCGATCCGTCAGGCGGAGAACAGGCCGTTTTCCTACAGATACCAGGAACTTCACCTTACCAGACTGATTCTTCTGGATGATTTTGCCGGGAGAAGGCGCCAGTCTATCTACCATCTGGCTAACATCTGCGCCAGCAGGAAGGTCATCACTTCGAATAACAGCGAGGAATTCTGGAAATTCAGAAAATTCTTCCGCTTTAATAGCAACACCGTCAGCTCTCTGCGCATCCACAGCGAGGGGTTGACCAACTTCCGCACCAGAGTGATCACAGCTTCCAACAACAGCGGCCCGAAACAATTCCTGCGAATCAGCGCTGAACTGCGGGACTTCGGGGGATCCCGTATCCGAATCCGGTTTCCGGCCCCTGTGAGGGTTGCAGTCTGCCGCAAACTGCTGATCACCTTTCGCAGTGCAACCAGAAACGAACGAATTTTGTTTCTGGTCGGCAATGACCTGAAAAAATACTATCTCATCGATTTTCGATTCGCCACATTCGACAGATGGCGAAAACTGGAGGCATCTGTTCCCGCCCTGATCACCCAGAGTAGTCGGTACACAACCCGGCTCAAAGGGCTTCTGGTTCATGGACTTCTGATCCTGCCTCGGAGAAAACGAGGCAGCGATAGAGTGGCTTTTGACATTGGCTGGGTGGGAGCGGTGTATGACCGGGATATCTTCTTTCCAGGGAGAAGAGGACTCCTCAAGTTCTGGTGAGCGCTCGATTTGAGCCACCAGCGATGAGTCTACCCTTAATTTACAGATCGAGCCCTTGACAGCCCCTTGAGGCTGGTATATAAAAAGCAGCGCTGTTCAAATCCAATAAAATTCCTGGATAACCACCTTATGCTGGAACTCTGGATCACTTTTTTTGCATCTGCAACTGTCATTGTTATTGCCGGAATCAAACTCTCCTATTTCGGTGATATTATTGCCGGGGAGAGCGGTATAGGTCGTACTGTTGTTGGACTCCTTATGATCTCGTTCGCCACCTCGTTGCCCGAGCTTGTTACCAGTATTAAAGCGGCCCGTTTGGGCAACCCGGACCTTGTCCTGGGCAATATGGTGGGGAGCAATCTCTTCAACCTGTCTATCCTTTTTCTGATGGATATCATGATCCGCAAGGGATCTCCATACCAGTTTCTCAACCAGAAGACAGAACGCACGGCAAGCGGCAGCATGTTCCTTATCATACTCCTGTCCCTCGGGTTTGTCATGCCGCCCTTCTTCAAAAAAATGAATATTCCTGGTTTTCTCTCCATACCATCAATATCATTGTTTGTTGGTTTTGACTCCCTGCTCATCGCCTTCAGTTACGCCTATCTGGTCAAAAAGGTGGTCATCAGCGGTGATGATGATGGCGAAGATGGCGATGAAGAAGAAAAGCGTTACGAAGAGAAGACGCTCCGCTCTGGAATAATCGGTTTTCTTATTGCAGCGGTTTGTATTATTATCGCCGGATTGCTTATTACAGGAGCCGCCGATGAGATATCGAAACTCAAAATCAACGGCGTAGCGCTGGGGGGCACCTTTGTTGGTTCTCTCTTCCTGGCGATCGTCACCTCACTTCCAGAGCTGGTGGCTACAATCGGCGCACTGAGGCTCAATGCGTACACCATGGCTCTGGGCAATATCTTCGGCAGCAACCTCCTTAACCTTGTCATTCTTTTCGTTGCAGACCTGTTCTACAGCGGCGGGGCACTGACAGCAAAAGCAAAAGGCAACCATCTGTTCACAATAGTGATTGTTCTTGCGATAACGGCCATGGCTATCACCGCACCGCGGAGGAAAGAGAGACAGAGCAGACTCCCTGCTCCGGTCTCCTGGCTTGTGCTGATCCTCTTTTTGTTCGCTCAGATCACACTTTTCATGGTGCGATAGCCGTAATAGCTGACCATGAATTAAGGAGCAGCGCAGGCTCATTATCCGCTTCCAGATAAATATATTCCGGTAACGTACGCTTGATTTTAAATGCCCTGGTATTTCTTGCTCTCCAGCTTTTTTATCTGCCGCTTTGCCATAATTCTGACCGGTCTGGCGCTGTCATCCAGATAGATCTTCAGCACCATTTTAAAATTTTTCAGCGCCTGTTCATATTTTTTCATAATCCGGTAACAGAAGCCGATCTCATAACGAGCCCAGGCCGCCTGTTTGAGGGGCACTCCGGGTGATCTGATAATCATTTCATACACCTGAATAGACTTATTCAGCTCTCTTCTATTGGCGAAAAAAAGCGCTCTTTCTGCTTTCTCTTTCCATCCCATTTTCTCAATCTCGATAAGATCCTGTCTGGATAGTCTGGAGGAACAGCAGGATAAAAAAATGACAACAGATATGATAAGAAAAAGCAATAATCGAGGGGAGCGTTTTTCTGACATAGGGACTCCAATGTTTGTTTGCCATCAACAACGATTGTATTAACTTAATTTTGTCCTGAGAGATAGTCAAGTTCGGCTTTGTCAGGATCTGCGTTGTTGACAAATCGTAAGAAAGCATATAGTATGGTATTGACGGGGGCGTAGCTCAGCTGGGAGAGCGCTTGAATGGCATTCAAGAGGTCAGGGGTTCGATTCCCCTCGTCTCCACATTTTTTTTCTGACAGGGGCAACATGTGGGTCTTTTTTCAAACAATAAAAACAAGAGAAACAATGCAGCACAGCAGGGACTTGATCCTGATATATCCGAACTTCTGGGCGTTCAGCCGCAGACCTCACCTTCACGACCCTTACAGCAGCCGGTACCGAGACCAGGGGCAAAGGGTAGTCCGCCTGCACCGCAACCAGCTGCGCCTCAACCCGCACCTCTACCAGAGAAGGCGTACTTCACCACTTCCTCTGCAACAGATGGCAGTGATCTGGACGACCTGTCGGACTTTCTTGAAGACGATACCATGGAGCCGGAACCGGAGCCGGAACCGGAGCCGGTTCCTGAACCGGTAAAACAAGCCCCGTCAACCGCGCAGCAACAACAACAGGCTGCAGCGGCTCCTCAACAGGCTGAACAACCGGTGAAACCCGAAGTCGATGAAGAGGAATACCGCATCAAGGGTATGGCGGCAACCCATCTATACAAGCAGGAAATCAACTTCGAACCCCGAGGTTTCATCCGTAGAGCTGTTGACGGAGAGTCTCCAGAGCTTATCCGCATGGTCGCGAAAATGAAGAAGCTTTTTGACAATCCGGCGGATAAAAAGGACAAATTCCTCCACAGACAGAAATTGACCGGAGCGTACTGGAATTTGCTTTCTGAAGCAGCGCTCAAAGTTAATCAGCGGTTGCCACTCGAAAAACTGCTGCTCATCCGTTACGGCCTTCTGGATGCCTCCTATTTGCGTCCGGAGCATATCACAATGATCCAGAGTATCCCCCTGGAGAAGACCCAGGAAGAGCCGGTCTACTACATGGATGAATGGCTCAGGCAGATCTCCACAGGACAAATTAAACCCAGTCTGGTTGATGAAACGCGCAAAGTGATGCAGAGTAATTCCAGAGAACTGGATAAACTTCAAAGGAAGACCGGTGCCAGAGATGCTGAACTGTCCAATTTGAAAAACAAATTGAGTAATATGGACATGCTCGAAGGAAGCCTCCAGGCCACGGTCAATATGCTCCTGGAGCGCGATAAACATCCGGTATATGAAGGGATCAAGTTCGGATACACCAAACAGCAGCTCGACGGTATGAATGATGTTTTGCACTGCTGCCGTAAACTGTCCGCAATCAACAAAGAGATCGAGACCCAGTTCCGGGTTCTCTCCAGGCTCGAAGAAGAGATAGAACAGCTCAGGAGCGCAGTTCCGGAAGGTGCGGAGGTGGTTGAGGTGAACTCTTCGGCTATCAGCGATGAGTTCAATTCGCTTCGCCAGATGCTCAAGATGTGCACCGGTCGTCAGGGGAACCATTTCCCCATTCTCTATGCTCCATACTTCAACGCCGATCCACGACAGATCTGCACCAGAGAGAATGTTCTCGATGAGATTAAACTCATCGAGAAATTCGACCCGGGTCTCTTTATGCGCCGCTACAAGCAGGAAGAGCACAGAATCATGCCCTATATCATAATTTGTCCTGGATATGGTGAATCGGGCATCTGCTGGGAACCGTTTGACAAATACAACAAAGCAACAAGCAGAGGTCGCGTAGCGGTCAGCATGTTCACTAAAAATGTCCGTCGCTCCGTTCTCACGGCTCTTGCTGATCTCCGCTGGCAGGTGGCCAAAGAGATGGCGCAGCACTACTGGATGGAAGAGGGGCTCACAGGGAAGTACTATGAATATTATACTCTGAACAACCTCAAAGGCGATATCAAGATGCACTTCATCAACGACTATATGCTCTGGATAACCATGGAATCCCAGGGAATGCAGAAGCTGGAGAGGGAGTCCAGACCGGTATTCTGGCGTTATGCACCGTTTCCTCAACCCCTGAAGGAGATCCTGAAAAACCGCGGCTTCTTCTACAAAGAGCTGTACCTCAAAGATGAAAACAGAGCACGTTCGGACGGATATTAGAATTTCTTCCTCATCGTTGTTTTTAAGGAAAAAGTATGAAAAGCATGACAGGCTACTATTCATTTCAGGGAGAGATGAAAAGCCGCCTCTACTCCATTGAAATTAAATCAGTCAACTGCCGGTATCTGGATATTAACCTCTATATGTCCCACATATTTCAATTCCTGGAGCCGGAGATCCGGGCTGCGATCAGCAAAAGCATTCAGCGCGGCAAAATAGACTTTAATCTGGATATTCGCGAACGTGAAAAAAATGTACGGATAATTGTTGACCACAATCTGGTCTCCGAATACTCCCGTGCTTTTGCTCAAGTTCAGGAGGCCGCTGGTTATACGGAAAAACCACCCCTCCAGGCCTTCCTCAACATAGAAGGGGTCATCCTGACGGAGACCGTGCTGAAGAAAGAGACCCTCATCAGGGAGATAAAGGGTCTTTTGCGGAAGGCGATAATCGGATTTGAGAAGATCAGAGATCATGACGGCAAATCGGTCAAAACAGATATCATGCTGCGTATCAAAGAGATGAAAGAACAGCTCGTCAGCATGAAAAAACAGACACGAAACGCCGTTGTTGATATCAGACAGCAACTGGAAAAAAGACTGCAGAGAATTGTCGGCAAAGAGGTTGATCAGCAACTTCTTATCACTGAAGCCGGTATCCTGGTCAACAGGACGGATGTCAACGAAGAGATCAGCCGGCTGGAGAGCCATATCAAGCTCTTCGAAAAAACGGTTCGGCGACAGGAACCGGTTGGCCGTACGCTTGACTTTGTCTGCCAGGAGATGAACAGGGAGATCAATACCATAGGTTCCAAGCAGAACGATTTCACAATTGCTCAGCAGGTTGTACTGCTGAAAACTGCTCTGGAGAAAATACGTGAGCAGGTGAGGAATGTCGAGTGAGCAAAGAGGCCAGATGCCTTTTTGTTGTTGCCGGTCCTTCCGGTTCCGGAAAAACCACAATATACAAGAGGCTTTTCAAAGAGGAGAAGGGGGTTGAGTTCTGCGTCTCCGCCACAACCAGAAAACCGAGAGAAGGGGAGATGGACGGGAAGGACTATTCCTTTTTAAGCAGGGAGGAATTCCTCAGACTGCGGGAGAAAGGGGCTTTCGTGGAGTGGTCTGAAGTGCACGACAATCTGTATGGAACTCTGAAACAGGAGCTTATCAACAAATCAGCCGATGGAAGGACCTGTGTTCTGGATGTGGATGTTCAGGGGGCCAGGGCGCTTCGCGAAGCTAATCTGGAGGCCACCTTTCTGTTTATAGTCCCCCCCTCTATCGAGATTCTCGAACAGCGGCTTCGCAGCAGAGGGACTGAGGACGAAGCGACCATTCGGCTGAGAATTCAAAATGCGGCAAAGGAGCTTGAAGCCGCACCCCTGTTTGATTATGTTATAGTGAACGATCAACTGGAAGAGGCCTACCATAAGGTGCGGGCTCTCATTGTCAAGTAAAGCCTGAAAGAAAGAGGTACCCCGGATGTCCTTGCCCCTTGATAAATTGTTGCAGGAAAATAAAAACAGGTACGGGATGTGTGCCGCGGCTATCCGTGTGGCACAAAATCTCTCCGGACTTCCGGAGGAGCAGTGGCAGGAGAAGAGGAGCGATAAAATCGCGGTCCTTTCCATGACAAAAATTCTTAATGGAGATGCCAGAGTACAGCCTATTGAGGATGACGATCTTCTTGAAGGCAGGTAGGCCGGTCAATTCCGGGGAAAAGCGTATTACAGTACCCGTACTTTGCGGCCCGACCGCCGGAGGCAAAACCGCCCTGGCGGTCAAACTTCTTGGTGGCGGAGATTTTGTAGCTGTTTCTGCGGATTCGGTCCAGATCTACCGGGGAATGGACATCGGAAGTGCAAAAGCGACCACAGAGGAACAGCACCTTCTCCCGCACCTGCTGATTGACATCAGGGAACCGGACCAGACCTACAGTGCCGGTGATTTTTTTAGAGACGCTGTTGAGGCGATAGAGTCCATCCGGGAAGCCGGAGGCAAACCGCTGGTTCTGGGCGGGAGTGGTCTTTACCTGAAAACGCTCATATCCGGCTTTTTTGAGGGTCCTCGAGCGGATCAGCAGCTCCGGGAGCAACTCAAAAGGGAAGAGGCTGCCGCACCCGGCACCCTCTACCAGAGACTCAGCAAAGAGGATCCTGTGACCGCGCAGCGGATCTCTCCCAATGACCGGCGGCGGATAATCCGGGCGCTTGAAGTGCTCATATTAACCGGCCGCTCCATCACACAACTGCAGCAGGAGCAGACAATCCGTCCCCCATATAATTTTCGTATAGCTGGCATCATTCATGACAGAAAAGTCCTGGAGGAACGGATCTGCAGACGGATTTATACTATGCTGGTGGGTGGTCTGATTGAAGAGGTGAACTCGCTTATGGAGAGAGGCTGCACTCCGGCCCAGCCGCCGATGCAAAGTCTGGGTTATAAACACGTTTTTGAGTATCTTTGCGGCACAGTCGATCTTGATCAATGCAGGGAAACGCTCACGAGCGATACAGTCGCCTTCGCCAGACGGCAGATAATGCTGTTTAAAAGGATCCCGGGCCTCACCTGGATCAACGGGAGCGACAGCGCCGCTTTCCGGCGCTATCTCGTAGACTTTATAGACAGGATGAGAGCATGAAACAGACAGTAGCCCTCATTCTGGCAGGCGGTTCGGGGACACGATTCTGGCCCCAGAGCAGACAATCTTGTCCCAAACAGTTCCTCTCCTTCTTCGAATCCCGGAGTCTCATCCAGATGACTGTGAAAAGGATGGTGGCTCTGGTCGGAATAGAAAATGTGTTTGTCATCCTCAGGCAGAAACAGATATGTCTGTTTAAAGAGCAGAACCCCGATTTTCCTGTGGACAATATCATCCCCGAGCCCTGTGCACGGGATACCGCTGCGGCGATCGGACTGGCCTCCGTCGTTATCTCCAGACTCCGGCCAGGGGCCACGATGATGGTCTGTCCGGCGGATCACATGATCGACGATATCCCGGCTTTCAGCAGAATCATGCAGCAGGGTAGTAAAATAGCGGATCGAACTGGATGTCTGATTACTATTGGCATTCCACCGGCTTCCCCTTCCTCAGCCTACGGTTATATTGAAGCAGGAGAGACAATCAGCAGTCAGGGCGGTGTGGATGCCTCGGAGGTGAAGCGGTTCCGGGAAAAGCCTGATCCGGCAACGGCAAAAGGATATATTTCCAGAGGCAATTTTTTCTGGAATGCCGGAATTTTCATCTGGCAGACCGGTACCATTCTCGAAGAGATCTCCCGGCACCTGCCGGAACTCTACGCCATACTGGCGGAAATCAATAGTGCCTTTGATACGGACAGAGTGGCGGATACGATCGAACGGGTTTTTCCTCAGGCACCCAGAATTTCCATTGATTACGGTGTGCTGGAGCGTTCTCGGAGAATTCTTACTATCAAAGGTGATTTTTTCTGGGATGATCTGGGCTCCTGGACAGCCTATGCCGGATATATAAGAAAGGATAAGAGCGGAAACTCGGCCAGAGGGCTGTATATCATGGAAAATTCAGAAGACTGCATTATTATCAGTGATAAGAAGCATCTGGTGGCGCTCTCCGGTGTACGAGACCTCATCGTTATCCATACGGCTGACGTGACCATGGTCTGTAACCGGCACAACGATCAGGGGATTAAAAATCTTGTCAATACACTCAAAAATGACGAAAAGTTCAGCGTATACACTTAGCTGTTGCTCATCAGCCCGGTTTGGAGTATTTTTGTACTTCAGCCATCATGAATACCCTGTTTTGCGGTTTCTGATGCAACAATGGCTTTTTGAAAGCGGGATTACCATTTCAAGCAGAATAATGAGGAGTTTTGATGCCTTCAGGGAAAAAGAAAAAGAGACAGAAAATCGCCAACCACAAGCGGAAAAAAAAAAGACGGGCGAACCGCCACAAGAAGAAATAGAGCTTCTTGAATGCCTGCAAAGTCTGAAACAGCACTGCAGCAGCTCAATAAAATAACCACACTCCACAGCTCAGTCCGTGAAGAGCTGAGCCGTACCATAATAGGCCAGATCGAAACCCTGGACTTTTTGCTCGCCTCCCTGCTGGCAGGCGGACACTGTCTGTTGATCGGTGTTCCAGGACTGGCCAAAACTCTGATGGTGTCCAGCCTTGCGGCTGTAACGGATGCTGATTTCAAAAGGATCCAATTCACACCGGATCTGATGCCATCTGACATCACTGGATCTGAAATTCTCGAAACGCGTTCCAGCAAAAAAGACTTCCGTTTTGTACATGGACCTGTGTTTTCCAATATCCTTCTGGCTGATGAAATCAACCGTACGCCACCGAAAACCCAGGCGGCTCTTCTGCAGAGCATGCAGGAGAAGCAGGTCACGGTTTCCGGAAAAACCTACGCGTTGCCGGATCCTTTTTTTGTTCTTGCCACCCAGAATCCAATAGAGCAGGAGGGGACCTATCCCCTTCCGGAAGCGCAACTTGATCGGTTCATGTTCAGCCTTAAACTGGAATACCCGAGTTACAGGGAGGAGCTGGAAATCATTGCTCCTTCAGGTCCAGGCAGACCGGTGCCAGAAGAGCTCAAACGGCGGGTTACCAGAGCAAGCCTGCTCAAGATGCAGCGCTTCCTCAAAGAGCGCTATCCTGTTGCCGATAATATCAAAGAGGCTGCGGTCCGGATTGTTCGGGAGAGTCGTCCCGAGACTTCCGGTCTCAAAACAATTTCCCGACATATCGCCTGGGGTGCCGGGCCAAGGGCCGGTTCCTACCTCCTGCAGGGGACCTCAGCAATGGCAGCACTACGGGGCAAACCGACAGCAGATCTCCAGGATCTTTTTGATTGTACATATCCGGTTCTGCGTCACAGGCTGATCCTCAATTATGCCGGAGAAGCGGAAGGGCTGAGGCCTGATGACCTGATCAGGGAGATTCTCGATACCATATAGGAGACGATTTCTTGCGACGATTCTATCTTGTTCTTCTGGTCATTGCATTCGCCATGATCCTGACAGGCCGTTCTCTCTGGAGAGAGCGGGATCTCTTCAGCAGCAGAAAAGCCGTCCGCGTCGGGGATATCCTCAAAGTCCGCTTTGCCACGGACAATCTTATCCGCTATCGCAATACTATGAAAGTCGGTGTCACCCGTGAGGTCAATATGGGCAAACCCCGGATCAAAACCTTTTCCTTTCTCCCTGCTTTTGATTTTTCCCTCAACAGGAAGGACGACAATGGGGTGGAATACTCGACAGAGAAGGAGTTCCGGGCCAGGATAGCGGTCCAGGTGACCGCTGTCAACACCAACAACGGCAATATCTCCGTTCAGGGGCAGCACAGGATCATCTTCAATGGTCAGGCGGAAAACATCACAATTGTCGGTCTGGTGCGCAGGGATGATTTGCGTGACGACAACACCATCCTTTCCAGGGATATCGCCAACCTCCGCTTCAGCTATCAGGGACCTGCAGCGGAACAACGCACCCTGCTGAACAGGGGGGACCTGGTCTACCCGACACCCACGACAAACATATCCGCCACCAATATAGAATCAACAAACAGGGCGGCTATCCCTCAGTTACCGGAGATATCACCGGCAGCCAGACGCAGACTGATTCTCGATTTTCTCAATCGGATTGCAGCATCTCTCTTCAGAAGGTAAAATTTTCAATAATGGCAAATGTTTTTTTGATTGATGACTCCATGTTTATCATCACCCAGCTCACGCAGATCCTGCAAAAGGAAGGGCATACTATTGTCGGATATGCAATTAACGGGGATGAAGCGGTCAGCGCCTTTGAAAAAAGTGCGACGGAAATTGAAATTGTCACCCTGGATATCACAATGCCAGGACAGGGCGGGATTGAGGTGCTCCGGGCTATTAAGAAGATAAAACCGGATGTGAAAGCACTGATTGTTTCCGCAATTGGCAAAAAAGAGACCGTTATGGACGCCCGTAATCTCGGGGCGGAAGGCTATCTGATCAAACCGCTTTCCAGAGAGAAGGTGCTGGAGAGGCTCACCACGCTTCTGTAACCCTGTTCACTGGATATAGCCCCAGCTTCTGAGCATGTCCCTCATCTGGCCGGAAACTGCAGCCCCTTTATCCCCCCGCGTTCCAGCCTTCAGTCCGGAAAACCAGATGGAAACCTGATCTCCGGGGTGGTGCTGTAGTGGCCCCTGTAGACGGAGATCCATATCATTTTGAATGAGAACTCTACTGCCGTACAGTGGCAGCCCGAAGGCCCCCATGAGCGGGATAACCTCTTTGCCATTTCTCCTGATGGAGATGCTCCCAAAGAAACGGGGTGGTTGCACGGAAAGGGCGAATTCCAGAGCGCTATTTTTCACCTGTGTAAAAAATGTGCAGATGTTGCTGCTGACTGAAATCCCGGTCACTCCGGGCGGTATTCTATAGAAATGTCCGCTCTGGAGCGCCACCCGGATACAGTACCTTCCTGACAGCGGCAAACGGAATCGAACCTTCCCTGGTCTGGGGCGAAGCGGGTGTTCCGCCAGTTCCTTGCGCAGTTTCTCAAGCAGCGTATATCGCAAGCTGGACAGGTTCCTGTTCTCCAGAGGATCCTTGATCAGATCGTACAGCTCTTCAGGCACCTGATAGCGGCTGCCGCCTGGCCGGTACTGAACCCGGTCAACCCCGGGGTATCTTCTACTGTACACATATCTGCCGTCTGTGACAGCTTCCAGGCAACGGCCCTGGAAAAAAAGATACCCCTGCCTGGAGAGGAATGTTCTGCTTGCCGGGAAAGGGTTTTTCCTGCGGTCCCGGACGATATCCGAAATCAGAGCAGGGAGTCCGGCCAGGGAGAAGAGTTCCGTCCTCATTGCTTCCCCATGCAGCTTATGTCCCTCAGGATATTTAAGGATCAGCGGCACCCGAATCTCCTCCTGGTAGGCGCTTTCCCCATGCGTATAGCGAATCATATAGGAAAAAAAAGCGGCCCTGCTGTGCCGCTCCTCCAGAATCTCTCCATGGTCAGAGTGGACAATAATGGTTGCGGAACGATAGAGACCTCTTTTTTTCAAATGGGCTATCAGACGTCCGATCTGATAGTCACAGCTGGCGACCTCGCCCATATAGCGGCGGTAATGGTCTGGAAGCCCCTTTCGAATCCTCCTGAGAAACCTCTTTGCAGGAGTGTAGGGGGCGTGGGGAGCGTTATAGTTGACAAAGAGATAGAGTGGACCGTCTGTATGGCGTTCAATCTCTGCTATGGTTTGCCGTGTCAACCAGTTGCTGTCCGGGCCGTCTTTGCGGATATCGAGTACGCTGTTAAATCCCATATCCAGCCCAAGCGGCGTTGTGCCGATCAAGAAGACGTTGTTGACAACAGCTGTTGTATACCATCCCCAGCGCCGGAGGGCAAGGGGCAGGGAGAGGACACCCATTTTTTCATAAACATATTTATGAGACCCGGTCAAACCGTAGATTGTTACAGGGATGTGCGTCCGGGCAGGATACAGGCCGGTAAGAAAAGCAACTGTAGAAGGGCGTGTCCAGTTTGCCGGCACATAGGCGCTGGAATAGGTAGTGGCTTCGCGGCATAGGCGGTCCAGATTGGGCGCAGCTGCGCTCCTGCCACCAAGATTGGCTAGAGCATCGGTACGCATCGCATCTACAACAATATGGAGAATAACCCTTTTTCTACTGTGCTCAGGGATGAAGCGGGGTGAGCGTATAGAATAAGCCCCACCATCAGCAAACAGCAATACTCGATTTCCGGCGGAGACAGGGATCCGCAATCCAGTGCATCCCCGTCCACCCCGTTTGCCTCCTGTGCCCTCTACACTCCAATGAATGGGAGTTCCGCCATCGAGTGGATGGATTCCGGCTGTAAAAACAGCCGGCTGTTCTCCAGTATACAGGAAGGAGAGGACGCTTTTGCCTGTGAGAAAGACAGCATTATCCGTTCGATAGGTGGCAAGATCCCGGTCCGTCAGTTTCGTGTTGATCCTGGAGAGAATGCCGCCATACCGGACCATGCGTTCACCAGCCGCTTTTCTCTTCACTATCCCACTCCCGATCCTGGAGAAACTCCCTGATGAGACAAGAGGATCAAGCACAGCCACTCTGCCGGGCCCACTCTTGCCGCTGAAACAGAGGAGGTAAAGAAGCAGGATGAGCAGCAACGCCGGAAAGAGCATTTTCTGAGCAGGCATAGGACCTCCAGAAGGGATGGAAAAAATATATCAGCCGGACCATGGGATGCAAAGATAAAATCCTCTAAAGCTGCGGGGAGGCGCCCTCGCTCCACCTGATATATCTCTGCTTCCATGCCGGCAAAAGATATCATTTTTTGGGTTGCTGCATGACGGCAATTCGTGTATAATAGCGCCGCAGAGTTGTTCTATTGACTCAATCTTTAACCAGGGAGAATTGTAATGGCAACCTATGAATGCACGATATGCGGTATGAGTGTCAACGCCAGCTGCGGAAAATGCGACAGTCCGCTTGAAAATGGTGTTCTGACCCTGGAGGGCGGGGAGGGGGTGCAGATTTCCCGATGTCCCAATGGCCATGGAAAGATCAAATCCCCGATCTGCTGCGGACAGGACATGAGCTGTTCGATGCAGTGAATGAGATGAGCTGCGGAATGAATGAAATTATTGATGAGGAGACATTAGACGTATTCTGGTATAGAATAAATAATGTGAGGAATAGGAGAAATAGTATGATATGCAAAGGGAGCAGATATCTTGCGCTTACAGCAGTTATCTTCATGCTGCTAGCTTGCACCGAGAATAATGTCGGCGACACCAATGTCGATGATTTCACAATCCGTTCAACTGCTTTCTCTAACGGAGGAGCTATTCCGAGGCAATATACACGCAACATTTCACCCCCATTCAGCTGGGAAGGTGTTCCAGAGGGAACCGTCAGTTTCATGATGAACATGGTTGATGTGACAGTGGGGGGCCTCCGCCACTGGCTTCTGTGGAATATTCCGGCTTCCATTACAAACCTTGAAGAAGGATTCAGCACCAACATAAGATTCGGCAGGCAACCGCACGCCTACGCCTATATTGGTCCAGCGCCTCCTTTCGGCTCTACTCATACGTATCAATTCACATTGTATGCTCTGGACACAACGCTCAGTTTTGCTGACCCGGACAACATAACAGAGGCCGTTTTGTTTCAGGCTATGACAAACCATATACTCGCTCAGTCCAATTACACCGGCACGTATACTGGCAGGCGATGGTGAGACTTCTGGCTTCTGGGCATAGATATTAAAGAGCTGGCTTGATTTTTGTCCTTGTCAGGCTGCCGGCACTATGGGGTAAACCCGGAGGGAGGTTTCAGTTGAACAGGTTGTATATCAGCACAATCCTCATGGGTCTGTTCACTTCTGTCCTGTTTGCGAGAGGTAAGGGGGATATTTCTACATTCCCGGTCAAATCATGGCGTAGCGTGAACCCGCGGAGATTTAACGGAAGCATTGTCCGTGCAGCCCGCCAGGGGGGGCGCTGGGTGCAGAACCCACTGCTGATCGCTGTCAGATATCTGGGAAATCCGAATGTCGGCTATATACGAATTACCCGAAAGGACAACAGACCAGTAGCCCCCACCCGCTCGACAGTCACGGTCTTCCTGGGAGATTTTCTCGACGACGCAGTGGCCGGCAGCTGGACTGAGTTCATCATGCGTAAATCCGTTCATAGTAGAACATGGCGGCTCACTCGTATCAGGATGGCATTCCTCGGCAACCGAATCAACTCGCCGCGTGCTTTTTTGAAAGGACCGCTGCCCTGAATCCAGAGGTGAGGGGAAAGGGTGGGCGGCGGTTTTGTTCCCCATCCGCTATTATTGCAGCAGTTTACAAAACAGAGGACAATGGAGTAACATGGTGAGTCTGGAAAAAGATTTCGCGATCAGTATCGATATCGGCGGCACAGACATCAAGGGCGCCGTCATAGACCATAACGGCAGGGTTATTACCAAAGGGCAACAACCCACAGGCGCTGGCAAGGGCAAAGAGACGGTTATCGGCAACATCAACAACCTGATCAAAGATCTGCTCAATAAAGAGCTGGCCGAACGAATCGCCGGCATCGGCGTCGGCGTGCCGGGCAGCGTGGACACGCGAACCGGGACGATAAAAGGCGGGATAGCCAATGTTCCGGAACTCAATGGTGTCTGTCTTGTTGAGGAAATCTCAAAGAAATTTCCGTATCCAGGATATCTGGATAATGACGCTACCAACGCAGCCAAAGGAGAGTTCTACTTCGGGGCTGGCAGAGGATATCGCAACGTTCTGGTCGTCACTGTCGGGACAGGGATCGGGGGCGGACTGATCCTCAACGGAAGCGTGTACCACGGAGCCAGCGACTATGCCGGGGAGATCGGCCACATGATTGTGGTCCCTTCCGGGAAGCCGTGCAGTTGCGGGAACTACGGTTGCATCGAGGCCTATTCTTCAGGTACAGCGATGGTCAACTACGCAAAATGGAAAAATAAAAAAGGGGTGCGCTCAGCACTCAACGGCTATTCAGATGAGGAGCTCTCACCGAAACTGATTGATCAACTGGCGGTTGAGGGGGACAAGCACTGCAAGGAGATTATCCATCAGGCAGGCAAGTATCTGGGCATCACTCTTGCCTCTCTGACCAATATTCTTAACCTGGAGCGCTGTATCGTGGGCGGCGGGGTCTCCAACGCCGGGGAGCTGTTCTACGATCCGCTTTTCAACTACTTTGATACCTATGTGCTGCCTGAGGCGGGTAAGCATTGTGAGCTTGTCAAAGCGGATCTGAAGAATGACGCCGGCATACTCGGGTGCGCGGCAATGGTGTTCATGAGAAATGCGTAGCTATCCTCTGTCCCTTCTGCTGCTGTTCATCCTCTTTCAGGGCTGTCCCGCCAGAAGAGGGGAGATGGCTGCTTCTCGATACAATCTACAGCCCGGAGGTAGCATCAGGTTTTATGTCCGTGGAAGGATGGAAGTCAACAGCGGCTTTCCGTTTGGCAGGTTTCTCTTCAGGGTCAGCAGCGGTTTCACGCTGGAAAACCGCTCCTGGAAGCCGGACATGATGGAAATTCGGCTTAAACCGGAACGGTTGTTCCTCTATCGCCGGGGACGCAGACAGAGGCTCCCGGGCTTTGTCAAAAAAGTGCTCTTTCGCAGGCCGCTTGTTTTCATCACCTCTCCAGGAGGGACGCCTCTGCTGTTTAAACGGACAGGAGATCACCGCTTTGTCGAGCCGGCTGCTCTGTCCGGTCTGCTTCTTGACCTTATACTCCCTGCCATAGACCGGCCTCCGGCCCGCTTCCCGCAATTCACCATCCCCTGGCGCGGAAGAAATATCCGGATCTCCCCGGAATCGTCCTGGAAAGAAGAGGCCTCCCGGAATAGATTGCTCCGGGAACGGACTATGACTATCCGCAATCTTCATCTCAAACCGCTCCTATTCCATGATCTTTTTCTGCAATCAAAGAGCATCTTCCAGACTGCAAAGGGGCTGCCCGGCGGCTGTACCATTACCGGCCGCGGCAGCGGAAAGATGCAGGCTCTGCTCAGCCTTCCGTTCACCGTTGTCCTCAAACTGACCGTTACTCCGACCAGACCCTATTCCAGACTGATCAGGCATTGACAGCAATGGAAGCTGGAGCACAGGAGAAGCTCAAAAGGTTTCTCAAAGAATTTCTCTCTTCTGAGCGGCAGCTCCCCCCCCTGAAACTCTCACTGGTGCAGGAAATCCCGGATGGGCTTTTAAAACTTAACCCTGAACCGCTGAACAGCTGCTGCTTTGCCACCAGACAGGATGCCAGAGCGGTGGAAACCGCGCGCTACATTGAGGAGCGGCTGACCTTTCTCACACAGACGCTTGCTCCTTTGGGCACGGCAACAGAAAAGCCGCTGCAATGGATATGCTGCCAGATCCCGGATACAATGCTGTTCTTCCGGCTTGATGGTGAACAATGGCGGACTGTGTCTGCGCTGGCCAGGCTCCTTGACAATACAGCCGCTCTCTCCTCTTTCTACATCGGACTATACAACCTCCTGCCTGGAACAGACAGGCTCCTCAGCGCCCTTCCTGTGGCCACGCTGAGCAATCTGATCAACACCCTGGTGAAAAACGGAGGGTTGACCGCTGATATGCTTGTGGGTCTCGCTGCTTCGCCAGGGAGGGGTGTGCTCCTGAGGGCGCTCTCCAGAAATATGCGTGAGGATATGAAAAAACAGCAAGTCCAGAGGGGCGCTGCTTCTTTTCTCTGGGCCCAGGAGAGCGCACTGCTCTTTCGATGGAATATTCTTCAACTGCTTTACCGTGGAGAGCTGGACAGCTTTCCGCTGAGCAATTTCTTCAGCAGATTGAAAATGATCGTGGAGGATCTTCTGGGAGCTGCTCTTCTCAACCAGGAGCCGCTTTCTGCCTGGCTGGCAAGGCAACCTGATCTTCGCGCGCTGCTCAACCAGATACCGGAGAGGACGCTGGTCCTGGCCCTTGCAGGTCAATCTGAGGGGGTGGATAAGGTCCTCAACCGGATGCTGCCGGAGCGTAAGATAGCCCGGATCAGAGACGACGCGCATCTTGCCTGCCGGACAGCCGGCAGCCTGGAAAGGAGAGCCGCGGTTTTTTCTATACTGAAAGCCGGCAGCTTGCTGCGCGCCGGCAGAAGCCCTTTCTTAAAAAGGGACCTTATCGCTTTTCTCAAGGAGAACAGACAGACCGGCTCCAGACTTCATCTGCTCCTGGAATCCGGAATACCCGTGGTCATCGATGCACTCAGAGTGTCCGGTGAAGAGACTGTGGAAGCGTTCATTGAACCGATGGACAGCGGCCCTTCTTTGCTTATCAAGGGGCTTGTCTCCGGCCGGATCTCCCTCAAAGGAACCGGGTACGAAACTTCAGGATGGAAAGCTGCCGACAGAATCGCCAGGGAATGGTATGCGCTTCAACTGCTGGGGATCTGGGGACAATCCTACAGATCTATCTTAAGCCCTTCATAAGCAGCGGTAACTTCCAGAGCCACAGAGCGGGAAACAGTATTCCGGTATTCAACCATGTCCCCTGTATAGAGATCGTGGAGCTTCTTATCCCGGTAGGTCGGTTCAAAATGGAAGAAGACCAGCTGCTTCACCTTGCTCTTAATCGCAATATCAATCCCGCTATTGGCCGCACTGTGTCCGTAATGGAGTTTTTCACAACAGGCTTCCTTATACGTGTACTGAGAATCGCAGATGAGAACATCCGCATCCTTAAAAAAATCTATACACCCCTTGAGGAATTCCAGATTCTGTTCGTGGAATTCAGTGTCCGTTGCATAGACCACTGTTTTCCCATCCTTTTCAAATCTGTAGGCATAGCAATGGTTGGGGTGACTGAGCAGCAGACTGGAAACGGTAAAGTTGGCTATCTGATACAGCTTCTTTGTTTCCAGCTGGAAGTATCTCTTCTTCGCTCCCATCTCTGAAAGCGCCACCGGGAAGAACTGACTGTACTGCTGTGTTTCCAGACGGCTCTGCATTCGCGAAGCCGAAGAATAGATATTGAGGGTATTCCCTTCCAGAAAAGCGGGGATGAAAAAAGGTAGACCCTGAATATGGTCCCAGTGGGTATGGCTGACAAAGATATGCAGCTCATCGCTGTTCTTCCCGAACGCCTTTGTCAGGAGATCCAGACCCAGTACCCGGAAACCGCTTCCCATATCCAGGATGACGTGCGTCCCGTCGATATTGAGGTAGACACAAGGGGTGTTACCGCCATAGCTGTTTTTCAGATAAAAGGGGAGGGTTGAGATGAAATCATCAATGCTCTCTGGTGTTGCGATATCATTCGCATTGGCCAGGGTGAGTACCTCGCGCAGCTTTTCCTGATATTCATCAGTAAGCATTGGCGTGGGGATGGATCCCCTGATACCGTAGAATTGAAGGAACATAGAGCCTCAGTCTCAGTGCAATGCCTTTTTATTCAATATCGGTGTCTCAGGCACGAAAATTAAGTCGACAGAAGCAGGACAATGCTCTCTCTGTCCAGTTCCTGTCTTTGAATGCTCTCTTCTACAGTGCCAGCTTGAAGGATGCTCCAGCACCAAATTGTCGGTTGCCGTCAAAAGCGTCAAAAAGGCCCGCTGTGAGGCGCAGCTTGCTGTCAAGGAGGTGGAAACGGAGCGCAACATTGCCTGCCCCCCTCTCGTCACCAGCATGCTTTGCGATGAAGTAGCGGGTGGAAAAATTGGAAAAATCCATCTCAAGGTAGAGGTTTTTCACGATCTGTTTAGAGACACCGATCATCACATTGAAATCGTCGTCATTATCGATGGTGTATCCAACCCCCCAGGAGAACTGCATTCCCAGGCTGGTCGCCCAGTAGGAGTTGACCAGATAAAAGCTGATTCTGCTGTCTTCTGAGGGCTTATCACCCAGAGCGAGAGAGAGATCCACACCAAGCGCCCAGGAGTCGCTCTTGCCAGTCCCTGCAAAACGGTATTTGGCCCGGATATGGACAAAAGGGTCCTCATCGTCCTGATCATTGTCCAGTTCAAGACCTGCCGAGAGGTCCAGCTGCTCAATGATGCCGTAGCCGAGGGAGAGGGAGATGGTTTTGGGTGTGATAAAATAGAATCCGAGGTCCACAACCCCTGTACCCATTGTATTGGCGTTGGGGATGGTGAGTATCCCTGTTCCTCCACCGACAATCGGAGAACCGCCGCGAGCTATCAGACCGGTCGTCAGCAGAATAATCATCACAAGAATCAGCGTTTTCTTTCTTAACATTGAAATCCTCCAGAGTTTCAGACATTATTCCAGTTCAGCTCATTATACGCGACCCCCACGCTTTTTTCCAGCTTTTTTTGAGAAAGATATCAAATACCCATCCTGCGCTTGAGTATCCAGCCGATCCGGTTGACCATGAATACCAGCGCAAGCAGCACAGCAGATGGGAAGAGGATCTGCCAGGGGAACACGCTGATGGTCGGTATGCCGGCCCGGATCAGCGTCCCCAGACTGGCCATTGGTGCCGGGACACCGAGTCCGAGAAATGAGAGAAACGCCTCTTCAATGATCACCAGGGGTACAGTAAAGGTGGCGTACACCAGCACGGTATCCGCAATATTGGGGAGAACATGGCGGAAGAGTACACCCATTTTTCCGGCCCCGAGGGCCCGGGCTGCAGTGACAAAATCCTTCTCCCGGACAGAGAGTACTTCGGAGCGGACAACACGCGCCATCGTGAGCCACTGCACCATCCCCAGAGCCATGAAGAGCAGGATCACTGACTTGCCGCCAAGGACCGTCATCAGGATGATCACCACAAACATGAAGGGCAGGCCATAGAGCACATCCACAAAACGCATCATCAGGGTATCGATACGCCGTCCGGCCATTCCGGAAACCGCGCCATAAATCACTCCGATGAAGAGGCTGACAAAGGTGGCGGACAGCCCGATCAGCAGGGAGAGCCGTGCTCCGTAGAGCACCCGCAGAAAGCTGTCCCGGCCTTTGAGATCTGTACCGAAAATATGGGGTAATCCGGGTTTCAGGTTACCCTTCTTCAGGGCGATCTCCGTTGGGTCCCCCAGGACAATCTCTGGAAGTAAAATCATGGCAAGGATGATGCATCCCGGTATAATACAGGCTCGACGGGGTGTTGTGTTCTGCATCAGGAGACCGCCTTTACCACAGCGCCGGCTCTCGGATCCAGATAGTGGACCGCAATATCAGCCAGCATATTCATGATCACCAGCAGTCCGAAGTAGACGATAATCACCCCACTCATCAGAAAATAGTCCCTGTTAAAGGCGGACTGAACAAAATATTTACCCAGACCAGGCAGCACATAGATCTGTTCGATCACCACACTGCCTGTCAGGAGTGCGGCGGTTCCAGGTGCGATGTAGGCGGTAACCGGAATGAGAGAGTTTTTGAGAACATGCGTGAAAAGAAGCCGCTTTCTGCTCACCCCGCGGGCACGGGCTGCAAGCGCGAATTCGGACCGGAAGACGGAAACCGCTTTCTCTCTGGTGAGAAGAAACACTCTGGAGCCAAAGGGCAGAGCCAGAGTCATCACAGGAAGGACCAGATGAGAGGCGCCGCGCCAGAGCCCGGAAGGGACCAGCCCGAGTCCGAAAGAGAAGAGAATAATCGACAGCGGCCCCAGAACAATACCAGGCATACTGATGAAAAACAGGGCAGAAGTGCGCAGCAGACGATCCAGCCCTTTCTCAGGATATTCAGCTGCAACAATCCCCAGAGGGATGGCCAGCGTCAGCGCCGTCAGAAGGGCCAGCCCTCCCAGGAGGAAGGAGTAGGGCGCGTGTTCAGCAAGGATCTCATTAACGGAAAGGTTTTTATAGGTGAAAGAGTCCCCGAAATCTCCCTGTAAGACCAGTTTTTTCATATACAGCAAATACCGGGTGAACAGCGGCCTGTCCAGGTTATATTTTTTCTCCAGGTTGATCCGTGCCTGCGTGGATATCTTGCGGTCCTTATCAAAAGGGCCGCCAGGAGCGAACCTGGAAAGAAAAAAAGATAGAGTTGCGATCAGCAGCAGCAGGAGCAGCGCTCCAGTGAGCCGTTTAAGAATAAATTGAAGCACCCTACTTCTCCCTCCTGTTGCGGATGTATACCTCCCTGAGCGGGTGTTCATCGCGGATATTGGGATAGAAACCGTGCACATACGGCTTCACCATGCTGTTGAAGGCATAGATGTAGACCGGAAGGATCGCCGCCTCCTCAAGCAGCATTTTCTCTGCTCTATAAAAATACCTGTAGCGCTCTCTGAGAGAGTCGCTTGTCAGACCGCGGTGAAGAAGCTGCTTATACGCTGGAGGACTCCAGCCGGTATTGTTGTTCCCTCCCGGCGCACTGCTGCGAAACATATCCAGGAAAGTGGCAGGGTCAAGGAAGTCCCCGATCCAGCCGGAGCGGGCTATCTCGTGCTTCAAATTTGAAGTTGTATTGAGAAAGACTTTCCACTCCTGATTTTTAAGCGCCACCTTGATCCCCAGATATCTTTCCCACATCTTCTGGACTATCTCAGCAATATGTTGATGCGATTCAGAGGTATTGTAGAGCAGAGAAATTTTCGGGAAACCACGTCCACCCGGATAACCGGCCAGGGCCAGTTTTTTTCTCGCTGCCGCCGGGTCAAAAGACAGCCCCCCGGGGGGTGTGTATCCCTTTATATATGGCGGAGTGAAACTCCTGGCAGCCTTCTGCCCACCTTTGAGAAAATCAACGATCTTTTGCCGGTCAACAGCCTGAGAAAGTGCTTGTCTTATCAGCTTTTCTTTAAGAGGTCCTTTTAAAGTGTTAAAATTATAATAATAAGTCCCCCACCCTGGGTGGGAAGACCAGTCCTTTTTTTTACGGATAAAAGGCGTCAGTTCAAGTGGAGTTTCGAAAACAATATCCACATCACCGGCCCGATAGAGATTGAGTGCAGAGGCTGAGTCTTCTATAGGGAGATAGACGATCTCCTTTAAGCGGACTCTATCCCTGCCCCAGTAGCGGGGATTCTTTTGCAGGACAATCCGGTTGTGCATCCGCCACTCCTTGAGCCGGAAGGGACCATTACAGACCAGATTTCCTCTTTTTGTCCATTTGCCGCCGTGCTTCTCAACAGTCTCTCTCGGAGTGGGCATTGTCACGTAGAAAGCGGCGATCTCCGGAAAATAGGGGGTCGGCTGCCGCAGTTGTACCTCCAGGGTTGTATCGTCAATGGCCCGAACTCCCAGCTCTCTGACATCGTTCAGCTTGCCTTTGTTGAAGCGCTCCCCGTTCTTAAGACAGTACAGGAACTCTGCATAGCGGGCGCCGGTCTGAGGGTCCAGCAGTCGGCGCCAGGAGTAGACAAAATCACCTGCCGTGACCCTGCGGCCGCTGGACCAGCGGGCATTGGTCCGCAGGTTGAAAACAAAACGGGTGAAACCGTCATAACTCTTCCAGCTGGAAGCGACCCCGGGCAGAGGAGAGCGTGCCTTCGGATCCTTACGGGTCAGCCCCTCAAAAAGCGAGGTGGCCAATCGTCCCTCAGGTGAACCGCTCATCAAGACAGGGTCCAGCGTTTCCGGTTCCGTTGAGTTGTTAAGGATCAGAACATCTTTCCTGCTGGTTGTCGAGTTACCGAACCAGGGTCCCTCCGGCATGCAGGAGGAGATGAAGCAGACCACAGCAGTGACGACAATTTTCATATGCATAGGGAGAAAATATCACACCATACATAATCTGTAAAGAGAGGCAGTTAAAAATACCCCCCATTTTTGTCGATTCTGATATACATGGACTTCCTGCCTTTCTCCCTGAGAATCAGGTTGACCGTGCCGGAAGGAAAGAGAATAGGTTTTGCGATGATCCTTACCGCACTACTATTCCCAAACAGCGGTTTCCTGTGGCAGCCTATACGGGAGTCATAATGGATGCGGACAACCTCACCTTTACGCTTATATACGAGTCGGTTCATATATCTGGAACCTCTCCCATAGACCCAGAGATTGCGGTGTTCCGGATCGATTAAAAGCTTTGCTCCGGAGAAGGTGTGGTCGGTTTTCAGGGAATTGCCGCGTTGCACAATCTTTCCCCTCTCATTTGCTGTGAGTGCCCGAAGCAGCCGTCCCCTGTAGAGGTCAAGAAAGAGCAGTTCACCGCGCTCTGTCGCCAGAACAACCAGCTCCTGTCTGTGGTCAAAAACCGTCCCCCCCTCCACCATACCTGAACCGGCATTGAGGATCCAGCCACGATGGCGGTTGCGCGTGCAGAGGAGGAAAACAACCCCCCTATGAGAGATGAGGGCCAGTTCCTTCCGTTCCTGTCTGCTGAGCCGGAACGGGGTGAAAACATCATAGAGCGCGTCCCCCCCCTGAAAACCGCTCACGGAAAAGCTTCGGTCAAAAAACTGATACGTCTTGTAGAATCCCCCCCTGAGCCCTGCGGGAAGTACCCTCAACCCGGTACCGGCCAGATCGCGGCGCCATTGTCCCCGCAACAGCTTGTCTATATGGGAATAGGCATCTGAACGGAGATTCGTAAGGGTCAGCTTTCTTTTGAGAAAATCACTCCGCTTTTTCAGCAGTTTCAGGAGAGGGGCAGGAGCAACAACCCCCCGATTTTGCAGACCTCTGGGCAGACCTATTTCCCCTTTCATAACAGCTGCGTCCTGCAGGGCCGAAACTAACTCGTAGCGCTGCGTCGTCCGAAACAGATCAGCAGTACCCCAGACGGCTGGCAGCAGCAGGGCCGCTGCCAGAGCATCGCCGCTCCCGCCCAGGCCGGTATACCGGTCATAAAGCCCGATCCCTGGCATGGGGAAAATCTGGCGTTTGCCAGGAGACAATAGTCTGGCCGGGTCCATGATACTCACCCGGCGTCTGTCGCCCCGGAGAGAAGAGGCGAACAGAACGCCCGGTGAAGGAGGAGCCGGGTACGGCAATCCGGCTGCAGGAGCTACAATCCAGCCTTTATGTGAAAAAATGATAGACAGAAGAGCAGAGACAGCTTCAGCTGCCCGGGGGGAATGGGACTCCCAGAGGAGCGGATGGACGGCGGAGGTGTCAAAATAGGAGATAAATGGTTTCCTGGCTGACAGTGTTGACAGGAATTCCAGGGCGGAATAGAGTTCAAAACCAGGGACAAAAGGCCGGGACTTGAACCGAGCATCATAGCGGGTGCTGGTTATCACCCTGTATGCCTGTTTGTAACCCCTCATTGATCCATAAGAAAAAAGCGAACTCAGCAGCCGGGAAGCGGCATTGGCGTATTTGCCTCCCCCGTCTCCAATCAGCACGGGCTTCTGTTCCGGGAAACCGGGAGCTTCCAGCGCTGTTCTACCCGGAAGGAAGAGGAAGAGGCCGTTTCCCTCTGAGTGAGGGGAAGCCGGGTTAATGTTCGGTTTAGCAAAACGCTCCTGCCAGGGGCTCAGCTGTTCCAGAGCCTTTTCATTTGTCACCTTACTCCAGGCCCGGGCAAAATAAGGATGCCTGCAGAGAAAGAGAATTTTATCCTGCCTGATCCCTGCTTCCCTGACAATTCGTGGCAAAGCGGAGAGCATGTTGTTCCCGGATGTCCGGATCAGAAAGAGGCCATTATCGGAAACAGCTATCAGCTTGCCATCCATTGCGTTGATTATCTTACCTGCGGAATACTGGATATTCGTGCACCCGGCCTGAAAACGGAGCAGAAACTCCTGTGCAGAGAAAAAGGCGCCTTCTTTACCCGAAAGTTTCAGCTCTGAGCCCGGTATCTGGCCGGGCAGGACATAACTGTAGTGGATGGGACCAAACTGGTGTCGGGAAAGACCGGTGAGATCAGAGTCATTGCGATCCAGTCGGAGCTGCAGCCCCAGGCGTCTTTTGACCAGCATGGAATCCCGTTGCTCCGGTCTGTAGAGCAGCGTGATCCGCTTCAGAGGAGGGGCGAGAATTATCTGTCGCGAAAACAGCTCGATTTGATTTTTAATGTTTGTTTGCGATCGGTACTCACAGAATGCGTGAGAGGGTTGATGGAAGTCCCGGGCATTATGGCTGAGATAAGTAAACAGGTCACCATCTGAAGTCGATTTTCCGGAAAGGTCAAAACGGTAGATCTGAAATCTGCGGTTCTTTTTCAAGAAAGAGTAAAGCGGGACCGGATCAGGCCCCTGGCCATCAGAAAATATGCGGTCACTGAGATAGAGAATCTGGTGATGCCTTTTGTCTGTGGAGAGACGGCGCATCATATTGAGCAGAAAATGTCTGGAGTTTCTGGAAGCCCGACTTCTCCGGACAACAGCTGTTAGCAGATCGGGATTGCGCATCATGGTAGACTTGAGCTGCACAGCGCGGCTGCCGGTCCTGAGATAAATTGTCCAGCTTCTTTTCATACTCGTCCCATCCCGAATGATCCGCATCCGGTTTAAAAAGGTGAGCGTTTTGCGAAGCCGTTTGAGTGACTGCCTGTCTCTGCTCCGAAAATTGATCACCAGTTGCAGATCAAGCGAATCATTGGAAAACTCCAGATCATACCGGGTAGGAGAGACAATTTTGCCATTATCCAGGAGTTCAATATCCAGCCCCTTGACGACCCGGTCTCTGTACAGCGAAGGAGCAAAGTCAGACAGCCTTTTGGTCTGGACGACAATCAATCTTCCTTGAGAAAGCTCTTTTTCAAAGGCGCTGGCAGCAGGAGGAGGGAGTCTATCCCCTCCCTGTAAGGCCCGGAGAAGAATAAGCAATCCGGCAAAACAGGCGGCCAGAATAAATATCCCGACACCCACTTTTTTGAAAGAGTTTGAAGAGGCCCGTTTCCCTTTCACGTAATGATCTACGATAGGCTCCGGATCAACTGCGTATCCTCCATCATCCGATAGCGGGGAGAGAAGCTCTTCATCTCCCGGAGCTTCTATCTGTTCGTCTAAATGGGAAGAATCGGAACCAGAGGTTTCAGATTCGGTATTCTGCGGATTTTCCTCAGCAAAAGGAGAAGGGTCAACACCGTTGTTATCATTATTATTCATAAGAGGGTTCTCTCCAGCTACATTGTGGATATTAAAAGAATACATGGGGAAAGCAAAGCTGTCAATTTGAGATCTCTGCTTTGTGGATTGATAGAGCTCACCTGGTAGATTTTCATTCCCATTCAGAGTACAATAATTCAGGAGAACCGGGTTCTCTCGAAAGCTAAGAAACCCCAGGAGATACAATGCCCAGCTCCTCTCTTTCAATACAGCTACCGGCGGTAAACGGGTATGAAAAAATCGCCATGCGGTTTGCAGCCCATTGTGCCGAGCATGCCGGTTTTGCAAAAAAACAATGCGAAGACATCCGTACTATAGTCTCTGAAGCCTGTATCAACGCTTTTGAACACTGTCTGGCTGAAAAAGATTCTGTTGATGTAACCTGCAGCTGCACAGTGGATAAGGCGGTCCTGACGATCTCGGATTATGGCACCTCATCCTTGAATATTGAGGCGGTCTCGGATACTATGCATCTGAACGAAAGAGTAAAAAATCGGAAAAACAGCGATTCTATCCGCGGGTGGGGTCTATATTTGATTAAACGACTGAGCAGTAGCGTTGCATCCAGTGTGGATAATGGTAGACAGAAACTGACGATTGTTGTCGACAGAATGAGGGAAGAGTGATATGAAAAATAGATGCCATCTCGTCATTATAAAAAAACCGGGGTATACGATCCTTAAAATATCTGGAGATATGACTTCAGATGCTGAAATACTCTTCAGAGACACGCATAAGGAACTGTTTGCAGAGAAGCAGCCAGTACTGATCTATGACTTCACTGAAATGAGTTACATCAACTCTTCAGGTCTTGCCTTGATCCTCGATGCAGTAACCACAGATGAAGCTTCAGTTCTCCAGATCCGCTGTTTTGGACTGACCCCTCATTTTAAAAAGATCTCCCATATGGTTGGGATGGATTCTTATGTCACAATTTACGATGATGAGGAAGAGGCTATTGGAGGATAAGCAAGAAAAAGCACTCGAAAAGGGCGCTCGAAAAACTGCAGCCGGAGAAGGACTCGAACCCTCAATGACGAGACCAAAACCCGTAGTGTTACCATTACACTATCCGGCTCTGATTTTTTTTCAGTCGATGAATGTTAGCAACAGCCTGACTGTAAGTCAAACAGAACCATCACCCGGCCTGAAGAAACGGTGGTTATTCCGCCTTCTGACGGTTGCCTTTTTCATCAGTTGCACAGCCGCAACATGCACTGCTGAACCCTTTTTCATCCAGCCGCTCCTCGCATACTTCAATAAAACGGAAAGGAGGCATCTTGAGGCTATCTATAGAGGGGACCCACGGGCCAGAACTGCCGCGCTCTGGAACAAAGCGGCTTCCCACCCACGGGATATTGCCCCCAGACTGGAGCTGCTCTTCTTTTATCAAAAAATGGCGGACAGGAAGAACCTCCGCAGAGCGTTTCTCTCTTTACGCAGGGCGGTATACCGCAACTCCCGCCAGGTCCGCTGGAGACGAAATCTCTATTTTTATCTGGCCCGGGCGCACGGAATAGCAGGGTATCATGAGAAATCTCTGAAAATGCATCTGGCCAACTATCGGACCAGAGGCTGGACCAGCAATCTCTATTTTGCTGCGCACCGCTACCTTGACCTCAAGCAGAAGGAAAAAGCACTGCGGACTTTTCGCAGGTATCTGCGCCACAGCGGCATCCGCTCTAATAAAGTGGCTTATTTTCTGAAATATTCGGACTTCTTCATTGCTGCCGGATATCTGTCAGCAGCGGCCCGCCTGCTCAGACAGGGGGCGCTCCGGCATCCGAAAAGTCAAAAGATCTGGTTGGCTTACCTGAACATTGCAGGCAAAAGCGCCTCTGCCCGCAAACTGGCAGGGGAAAAAGGGCTCCTTCACGCCTCCCTGTATCCTGAGCTGCTGGTCGCGATCTGCAACTGGTTTATTGAGCAGGAGAGAGCCGCGGAATGTCGGCGTTATCTGAAAAAAAGGTGGCAGCTGTACAGACGGCGTGGACACGGTAGCCTCTATCTTCTGCAATCCATTAGACTGACCAAAAAGGCGGGCGCGTACAGAACAGCGCTCAGGCTTATCAATCTTCTTATAACAATCCGCAGAGGACAGAGCGGAAAAGGGGAAAGGGCGCGTTACAACTTTGAAAAGATACGCCTGCATATCGCTCTCCATGAACGCAGGAAGGCAAAGCAGCTGCTCGTAGCCACCAGAGACCTTTCTCGAGAGCAGCGGGCGCGACTGAATCTGGAGTTGCAGCTCGCCTCACTAAAAGCCGGGAAGAAACCGCAACTGCCAGAGCAACTGACGAGAGGCTGTACCGGTCTGAAAGCGGTTTCTCTGCTCATGCAGCAATACAATCTCGGGGATACCATCCTTCCCTACTGGAAACGGCTTTTATCTCGAATACTGGATCCTGCCGCTTATTGGGAGTACGGTATTGTGCTGAAGAGTCTGGGAAAACCGAAAAGAGCACTCAGAGAGATGCTCCGGGCGTGGAGAGAATCTCCGGATGCAGCGCACTGGCTTCCCGAGATTGCGGAGACTGCGGTTCTTGCAGGAGAGCCGGCAACTGGAGAGGTTTTCTTTCTCAGGGCCCTCAACCTTCTGGGAGAAAATGGAATACAGAGCGCTCTCGGAAAAAAAAGGTTCCCTCAGCTGATTCGAAAAATGCGCAGCAGAAGAAAAGCCCATCCAGCACTCCACAGGATAGCGCTCCGTTTCCAGATCTCACAGAGGAGTTCAGGAGGACAGCGGTGAAAGCAGCCGGAGGCAGTCGCTGGCTCCTCCTTTTTTTGCTCCTGAGTACTGTTCCGGTTTTCCCCTTTGGAAAGAACAAGGTTAACTTCAAGCCCTATTCCTGGCGCACACTCGACTCTGCGCACTGCAGGATCTATTTTCACAAACCACAGGAAGCAACAGCCGGGAAAGCGCTCCACTACGCTCAATTGCTGGTGCTTGAATATCAGAAAAAACTCAAACACGATCTTACCCGGTCCATCCCGATCATTCTTTTTCCTTCGCACCCTGGATTTGAAGAGAACAATCTCACGCAAGGCAGCATCGGCGAACAGACAGGCGGATTTACGGAACTGCTCCGATGCCGGATTGTGCTCCCCTTTGAAGGGGATTGGGATAAGTTCCGCAGGATACTGGCTCATGAGATGGTTCACGCTTTTCAGTTTGACATCCTTTTTGGACGGCGCGACAATCCTTTTGGAAGACTTATTGTGCGCACTCCGCCGCTCTGGTTTCTGGAAGGGATGGCCGAGTACCTCTCGCTGGGCTGGGACAGCAAGACCGAAAGCATTATCAGAGACGCTGTCCTCAAAAACAGCCTTCCGGACATGGACGCTCTGACCAGATTGAGGATACACCCCAAGCAGTATTTGCTGGTCTACAAACAGGGTCAAGCCTTTCTCCACTATCTCACCCGGCGTTACGGCAATGGAGTGGTCAGCACCCTTCTGAGCACCTTCCAGAGACTCCATGATCCGGAGCGGGTCTTCAAAGAAGTCTGCGGCACGGGTTTGAAAGAACTTTCCAGAGATTTTCTCACATTTATGAAGAAGAGATACTATCCGCATATCAGCAGCTACAGCGGCAGAGATGACAGGAAAGTGAAACTCTCCAACCATCTCAAAGACGGCTCCTCCATGAACCTCCTCCCGTCCATCTCTCCAGACGGGAAATATTATGCCTATCTCTCCAACCGTGATTTTTTTCCCTCCATTCTCCTTGCAGACTTCACAACAGGAAAAATACTGGAGAGAGTGGCTATCTCGTGGCGAGAGGGAAGGTATACCGGGTTTCTTTTTGACGGCAACAGGATAAGCTGGTCTCCTGATGCAAGTAAGCTGGCCTTTCTCACCAGGACAGCTTCCGGATATGCGCTCTCTGTGCATAGCGTTCCCTCGGGGAAAAGGGTGCTGTTCCGGCAATTGCCGGATGAGACATCCGCTGGTCCGCTCTTTACAACCAGCGGTTCCGGTATCTATGTTCTGAGTTATAGAAATGGTACAACAGAGATGAAGCGTTTTCCGATATCCGGTGGAGAATCAGTGTCTATGCTGCGGCATGATGAATATCTGGACAATCCGCGCAGGTTGAAATCCCGGGGCATACTCCTGAGAGAGAAAAAAGGGAAGAAAACTCGACTTCTTCTCTTTAAGCCGGACGCCCGGACCATCCACGGTTTTCCACTGACAGAAAAGGATACGATCATGGCATTTGATATCAAGAAGGATATTCTGGTCTATCTGAAGGAGAGAGCAGGACAGCTGGACATCTGGATGCTTTCCCTGAAAACCGGCAAAAAAAGCAGATTAACACGTTCAAGCGGTTTTGCCGGTCCTCCGGCTATTCATCCGGATGAAAAACAGATCCTCTATTCTGAATACAGCATGCACGGGTACGATATTGTTAGATTGAAGACAGAGCCACTAACCAGCAGAAGGCAACCGCTGCCTGGACTCTGGTTAACCGGTAAGCTGAATGAATACGACTTCAGTGCCGCTGCTTTTAAAGGATTGCTAAAAAAAGCACAACCGGCGGACTATGAACCAGCTCTTATATTTGATCTGATCAACGGTATTGTCGGCTTCAATTCGCAAGCCGGAATACGGCTTATCGGCCGGATGTCCATGTCGGATATGCTCGGCGATCATCGTCTCACTCTCACACTGGATACAGCTGTAGCCACAAGCTCAGACACCTCATCTTCCCTGAATGCGATCCTCAACTACTACCTGCTCAAAGGGAGAAGTGACCTGATCGCCAGTCTGTTCCACTACAGGAGCGCTATGTTCTTCTATGATTTTCAGATGATTCTCAACAACGCCTTTGTCCCTCTGCCGGATGAAAAACGAGCCGGCGGGTATCTCCTCTTCAGGCAGCCGTTCTCCCGGTTCTCCAGACTCGATATTTCCTGGACCAGTATGCACTTCAAAAAATACTACGTCGACCTATCTGATAATCGCTCCGCTAATCTACATATCCTCCAGCTCTTGTATTCATTTGATAATACGGTATGGGGGCTCTTCGGGCCCATGGACGGAGTGCGCTTCAGAGCGAGCGTGGGGAACGCGTTTAACCTGTGGGGGAAAGACTGGCAGTTTCAGCAGCTTGAAGTTGATTTTCGGGCCTATCTGCGCTTTTTCAAGCGGTACGCTCTCGCCTTCCGGCTCAACGGCGGGATCGTCAGGGGGAAACACAGCAGCTTTAACCTTTATGAAATGGGTGGTTTCTACACCATACGCGGCTTTCCTTTCTTCTCCATTCGCGGTGACACTATGCTCCTCAGCAATCTGGAACTTCGATTCCCTTTTATCGATCTTCTCGCTCTCGGTTTTCCCATCCCGCTGAAAATCGCTCGCATCCGCGGGGTTATCTTCTGCGATGCTGGAGCTGCCTGGGACAAAGGAAAACAACCGGTATTCTGGCGCAGGAATAGTGAGGGCTTTCGCTTTGTGGACCTGCGGCTCAGTTATGGGGTAGGGTTCCGCTTCCTGCTCGGACCTTTTCGCATACGCTGGGACTTTGCCGCACCTTATGACGGCAAGGGGCCGCGTTCTCTTGAAAGATGGCTCGGGATGTTCAGTCTGGGCATGGATTTCTGAACCCGTTCACCTGACTTGCAACAGCGTTCCAGGGGAGATATATATTCTAAGTTTTAAGGGGAATAGTTGAAAGCGATTGTGCTGCTCGTCTTTATTGTTTTCTGCAGTTGTGGCTCAGGACTGGTCGTGAGACAGACCGGCAACTGGGATAGAACAGACTGGTATGGAAAGCGGGTATTCATTCTTCCTGGACTCGGCGCTTCCGGGGTCCGATTCTCAGACCCAAACCCCAACCGGCTGGTTGACAAACAGCTTAAAAAAAGGCTGCCCATACTCCCCGGATACAGAGAGAGCAATATCAGCTACTATACTATTACTATGAAGATTCTGACAAAAAAGGGGCTCTGGCCCCTGTTCAACCGAACCCTCAACCGCTTCCGGAATACCGGCAGCCTGGATACTATACTGCTGCAGAAGCTGGGAAAAAGATTACAGACAGCTTACCTGATCCTCCCGCTGTATCTGAGTACAAAATACAGCTCCTGGGAATTTACCGGAATATTCTCTTATTATTCCGCTGCAGTGGAGCTGGTGCTCTTTGAAACAGACAGTGGAACGGTTGTCTTCCGGGTCAGAGCCCGCGGCTACAGCCTCGGGGGACCGGAAAAGGCGTTTGCAAGTGCTGGAGAAGAGGTAGTCAGAAGATTTCGTTAGCAGGAGGAGTGCAATGATGCATGATGAACAGGCAGGGCAGAGGATAAAAACAATGCGCGAAACGAGAGAGGTCCCCCTTTCCGAGCTCTCTGCCAGGAGCGGACTCTCTCCGGAGAAAATTCTCGCCATTGAAAACGGGGAGGGGAAGATCTCCCCATCTCTTCTGATCCGGATAGCCAGAGGACTGGCAATCCGTCCCGGGCTACTTCTGGATGACCAGGAGATACTGGGGCCTGTTATAATGCGCACAACAACTACAAGCGACTCGACAGCGCCGCACAGGAGAGGTCGCCCTTCTTATTTACCCATGGCTATCGACAAAGCCGGACGCCATATGGAACCTTTTCTCATCTCCTTCTCCGGAGGGGAACAGACGAAAGCGGAACTCTCCAGCCACGGTGGTGAGGAATTTCTCTATGTTCTTGAAGGTCGAATCAAAGTGGACTATGGTACAAACTCCTATATTATCGAAACCGGAGAGAGTATCTATTACGATTCTGTGACCGGTCACCGGGTCTGTGCCGCAGACAACAGCGGTGCGCGGCTTCTGGCAGTTCTCTATACCCCCTACTGAACTAAAAAGCGGTAGACGAGCGGGGAACGGTTTTAGTATACTGTTTACACAGTTCGGGATGTAGCGCAGATGGCAGCGCACATCGTTCGGGACGATGGGGTCGCTGGTTCGAGTCCAGTCATCCCGACAGCGGGGGTCTCCCGGAACACAGGGACACCCCCTTTATTTTATGCCTTTATTTCATGTCAAGCTGTGGAATGATTTTTGACAGGGACTCATGCTTGTTGACGGAATAGAAATGGATGCCAGGAGCCCTGTTCTTCAACAGCTGGTTACACTGGTCAACCGCAAACGCCACCCCGCGCCGCAGGGTTTCCAGCGGATCGTCCGCGATATCCTGAAATATCTCATGCACGCACTCCGGTACCGAGGCACCACAGCCCGCTGAGAAACGGAGCAGCCCCTGGTAATCCGTGATAGGAAGAATCCCGGGAATGATCCGGCACTGGATACCGGCTTCCCGAACCCTGCGGACGTAATCAAAATAGAGACTGTTCTCAAAGAAAAATTGCGTGATGATGAAATCACTACCGGCTTCAATCTTGGATTTCAAAAACCTGATATCGCTTGCAGAACTACTGCTTTCCGGATGGTCCTCCGGGAAGCCCGCCACCCCCACTGCAAACCTGTCTTCATAGAGGGAACGGATCAGCTCAACAAGTTCTGTTGCATAATGAAAACCTTGTGCATGGGGCTGCCAGCTCTCATTATCGGCTGGAGCATCTCCACGCAGCGCAAGGATATTCATTACATCTTTACTGTAGAGCTCTGCAAGAAGCGCCCTCAACTCATCACGACTGCTTCCGATACAGGTTAGATGATGCATTACCGGCAACCCGAAACGCTGCTGAAAGGAGGTCACCAGTTCTCCAGTCCCCTCTCTGGTTGAGCCGCCGGCCCCATAGGTAACAGAGAGATAGTCGGGATGCAGGTCGCGGCAAATCACAGCTACCGACCCTTCCAGCTTCTGTTGACCCTTTTCGGTTTTTGGAGAAAAAAACTCCACAGAGAGAGTTTGCTCCTTTTGCAGAAAAATGTCCGTTATTTTCTTCATGATTCAGCCTCGATTCTCAAGTAGAAAGCGCAAAAGAAATAATAGCGCCGCAGGAAATCGGTCGGCAATTGATTTAACCTCTTCTCCATCTGAGCGGCGGCATAGTATACTTGAAAGGCGTAACAACGGGGCAAGGAACAGCATGAGGGCTAATTGCAATCCCATCGGAATTTTTGATTCTGGACTTGGTGGCTTGAGTGTGATGAAAGCGCTCAGACAGAAATTGCCGCAGGAGCGATTTCTGTATCTGGCGGACAGTGCCCGTTCCCCCTACGGGGAGAAGGACTGTGAAACGATTATCGAATATTCAATACAAGTAACCCGTTTTCTTTTACAGTACAAATGCAAATGTGTGGTGGTCGCCTGCAATACCGCTACCGCAGCTGCGATATCAACCCTTCGAGGGATGTTTTCCATCCCTTTTGTAGGGATGGAACCTGCCGTCAAAACAGCTGCTGAGGCGTCGTCCTCCGGAAGGATCGGGATCCTGGCAACCAGGGCCACTTTCAACGGCAACCACTTCCTCACCTCCAGAGAGCTCCACTCCGGTAGGGTTACCATCCATGAACAAACCGGGGAAGGACTGGTGGAGATGGTGGAGCAGGGCCGCCTGAGCGGGAAAGAAGTAGAGAAGCATTTGAGCCACCTGATCAAACCGATGCTCAGTCAGGGGATCGACCAGCTTGTTCTCGGCTGTACCCACTATCCCTTCTTCACAGAAGCTTTGAAAAAAATTCTGCCGGAAGAGGTCACCGTAATTGATCCTGCCCCCGCTGTTGCAAGACAGACCAGGCGGATACTCGAAAAGTACAATCTCCTCTGTTCTGCCAGGCAGGGGAGCAATCTCTACTTCTCCACCGGGGAAATCAAGCAGCTACAAACACTTGCTTCAGTCACCGGAGAAGGGGTCGCCGGGTACGATCAAATCGCCCTGAACTCCCTGGAATCGCTGCGAAGCGAGACGAGGGCGTATGAGCTTTAAAAAAACAGCTGTTCTGTTACTGCTTCTGATATACTGCCTCGCCACAGCAGAAACAATCAAGCTCAAAGATGGAACCGAGCTGCGGGGGACCATCAGCTCCAGAACCAACGGGATGACCCGCTTCCTGCATCCGCTTCTCGGCCGGATAGCCATTCCTGACAGCGCGCTTGCCGATAGAGTGAAAACTGTGGAAGAGAACGACAGCAGCAGGATCAGTACTCTGAGCCGCAGGTTCAGCATCACAGCAGGCTGGAATTTCAGCCACGGCACCAGCTCCTTACCGGGCGGACGGCTGGGTCTGGAATGGAACAAAAACCGTCTCTGGATTGACGAGTGGGACCTGAAGATAAACGCCAGAATTGCAAAAGAGGGTGCGTCGGTCATTGACAGAGCCGGCTCCGCAGTCCTCCGGTATGGCCGCTCTTTTTCAACTCAATTCTATGGTTTCCTCCGTGCCTCTGTTGAACACGATAAAAACAGTGTTGTGGAATACAGGTTGCAGCCCACAGCAGGTGCCGGTTTCTGGTTCAGCGACAGCACTCAACTCAAAACATTTATTGAAGCCGGTGCCGGGTGGTACTGGCTCTCGCGAACAGGAACGAATCAGAAGAATGACGGAGTTCTGCAATTCCGCTTTTCGCTTATCTGGAGCCCGTTTTCCGGAGTGGAATTGAGAACAGATAACTATCTTTTCCCTCCTGGTGGAAAGCTTGAGAGACTCCGCTTTGAAACCAAAAACAGCATTGCCCTCAAACTGTTCAAAAAACATCTTTTCACGCTCAATTACGATCTGGTTCTGGATAAAAGTGCGCCGGCTGCAATCAATGAGATCAGCGGTTACTTCTTTCTTGGTCTGGAATGGAGATCTTGAGCGCAGGGGGTATGTAAAAGCGGGATGCAGAATACTTGTACATCTATATAGATGCTCTGTTGGTGTCAGTGATAGTAGACTGTTTTTTTTTAAATCCCCACTTCAAGGATCAAGTGCACCAATGCAGTAACACCACCGGTATTATCCTGGCGCACCCTTACCCATCAGGGTACTACATTAATCAAATAGCTAAACCAAATATTTCTACTCTGATTCTTATTGCATTATTTTCGCAACTGTTTTATATTTTGGGAAACTATATGATCTTAAAGAGGGAAATAACATGGCTCATGTAATCTCTGACGAATGCGTAGTTTGCGGGACCTGTGTGAGTGAGTGTCCTGTCAACGCTATCAGCGAAGGTGCTCCCTATCTGATTGATGCTTCCACCTGCACCGATTGCGGCGCCTGTGTAAGCGTCTGCCCGGTCAACGCAATTACGCCTGCTTAGTCAAACTTGTTCCCCTCGATGGGGAACTTTTTTTTACAGACCATGTTATGCTGACATAAGTTAGTTATAAGACCCTTAATAAAACCCTCAATCTTCTTATCAGATGAGATTCAGCAGCAGGAGAGATGAAAAGATGAGCATTCGGAAAAATTCACTCGTCTTTCTGTTCAAGCAGCATTGAATTGATGCGCTCATTTACCTCCGCGACTCTCTTCTTCCAGAGTATAGCCCTGGACAGGGGGGGATCATCTGTACTTTCCACAGCGGTACAGGTAGAGGGGAGGATTGTTCTAAAGCTCGTCCGTGGAAAATGGAAGCACACTTGCAACACCCGGTGCATTGAGGAGGAGCATGCAAAGCCGGTCAAATCCGAGCGCCATCCCCGCACAGGCGGGGAGGCCGGCTTCCATCCCGGTCAGGAAGCCTGGATCCGGTTCGAAAATCGGCAGATTCTGCTTTTTGCGCTCTGCACAATCCCGTTGCATTCTGGAGCGCTGCTCCGCCGGGTCGGTCAGTTCCCTGAATCCATTGGCCAGCTCCATCCCGTCTATCACCAATTCCATTCTGTCACAGACAGCAGGGTCGGTCACGGAAGGCGCGGCCAGACTGGCCAGAGGCAGGGGCCATTCTGTGATAAACAGGGGGCGCTCTTTCCCGAGCTGAGCCTCAAAACGACTCCATAATCTGCAAAAAAGCTGTTCGAAACGCTCCCCGGAATGCTCGCGTCCAAAGAAGCCGAGAACAGCCCCTCTACTGTAGAGATCTTCTGCTTCCGTACAACCGGATAAATCCATGGAACAATAGCGATACACAAGCTCCCGTACACTCTTCACCTCCCACTCCAGACCACGGAGCGTAACAGCGCTATTTTTAAGCTTCCCCTGTGCATTCATGTTACCGCAAACTCTGGCGGCAAGGGTTATCAGCTCCTCAAGATCAGCACGCAACTCCTTAAGACCGGCCCCGACTCTGTACCACTCCAGCATTGTGAACTCCGGGTTATGGGTTCTGTCGACCTCTTTACCCCTGAAACAGGATACAAGAGAGTAGATCCGCTCAAAACCTCCTATCAGCATCCGCTTGAGCTGCAGTTCTGGAGAGGTGATAAGACAGCCGCTATTCGTTGTTATGATATCAAACTGTGGTTCAGGATTGGGGTTCCGGACATGAACAGGAGAGGGGATATGCACAAAACCATGCTCAAAAAAATAATCTTCGATTGCCCTGCGGATTGTATCCCGCTTCCTCAGATATGCCATCCTGCTCATCTCAGACGCATCAGGACGGCGCCAGCGCAGTATGTCCTCGGTAAAACGGTTCCCGGAGCGCTCCACACGTTCCACAACAACGCCTCCATCAGTGTCCAGAGAACAGAGAGCGATATCATGCTGCCTGACAGAGAGCGCCTCCCTATCCGCCACTCTGGCTGGAAGCAGTCGGTCTTCCACCCAGACAAAAAGGCAGGGACCGGATAAACCGGTCCCTGCATCAGCCACTCTGGCGGTGAAAAGGTCTGCCCGGATCGCCATCACACTCTTTCAACATAGGTGATTGTTCTGGTATCGATCTTGATCCTATCCCCTTCCTTGAGAAACATCGGTACCTGGATGGAGCCGCCGCTCTCAAGAACAGCCGGTTTGAAGGAGGCGGTAACCGTGTTGCCTTTATCCGCTGGTCCGGTCTCTTTGATCTCCAGCTCGACGAAATTCGGGAGGGTGATGCTCATCGCCTCGTTTCTGTAGAATAAAACCCGCACCTCGGTATTCTCTTTCAAATACCCGGCTTCAACCTTAATCTTTTCAAGCGGGATCTCAATCTGATCATAGGTCCCGCTGTCCATAAAGATGTAAGAATCGCCATTCGTATAGATGTATTCCATCACCCGGTCATCCACATCCGCCTCTTTGAGTTTTTCTCCGGACCTGTAGGTCTTCTCAAGCACCTGACCGCTCAGGAGGTTCTTCAATTTTGTTCTGAAAAAAGCGCTGCCTTTTCCAGGATTGACAAACTGAAAATCCACCACTGTGAACGGATTACCGTCAATTTCGACCGTCAGCCCTTTTTTTATATCTGTTGTATCATACAAGCGAGAACCTCCAGATCTGAGCAATGCCCTGATGAAGCTAGAGTTAAGATAATACCGGAACAGATAGCAGCAAAGCCTGAGAAGAGTATCCATTTTGCAGATTGTCACAGATACCGTTTTCTGCTATATTCATCAAACAGCAGGAGATAATTATTTTGACAATCAAACGAAGTACATTCAGAACCGTCAATTTCTGGGCCTTATTCGTCCTTTTTCTGTCTATTCCCTTTGCGATAATCCTCATCCATCAGGCCGATATTCAGCGTAACAACACCCGGCAGTTCGCCCTCCATCAGAACAACCAGCTCTCCAGAATCAAGCAGAAATTGATCAATGAGTTCAACCGGGTTCTCTTTTTCTTAGATGCGGGTAAAAAAACAGCCCATCCAGACCGCAGCCGTTTTCGCTTGATGGAAAGATACTATCGTTCCAGCAAGACACTGGCCGGATACGCAATAATTCAAAACAATAGAGTTCTTCTAAGTAAAAAAATCAAGCCACAGCTTGTCTGGATGCAACACGCTATTCAGTTAAGCCGCACAATGAAACAAAGAAAAACAGTGGCCAGAGCTTTTCAGGCCGCCGGTCAAGAATACGTTCTCACAATCATCCACAGAATCCGCAAAGGAGTTCTCGCTGTCCTTTTTGTCAATATGAACGCATTCTGCAAATTCTATATCACTCCTCTTGTGCACATGAAAAGAACTACGGTGATGCTCATCCGCGAAAACGGCACCATCCTCGCCAACTCCAGAAGTGAAAATCTCAACGGCGAACATATCTCCGTAATCAACGCCTGTCTCCCGGACGGGGCCGCACCCCATAACCTGGAAAGGATCTTTAAACGATTCCAGAGAAAAACCATCACAGTCCGATACAGAAATACAGGCAGCGGCCGGAAGGGAAGGGCAATTTTTTCCTGGGATTCTCTTATTCTGGGGCACGCCAATCTCACTATCCTGATAACAACCCCTGAAGAGAAGATCATCAAACTCTTCTCCAGGTCAAACATGAGCACAACACTCCTTCTTGTTTCTCTTATGCTTATCACCCTTTATCTCGGGAGTATCTATGTCAGGATCAGAAAGAAGGCGGAAAAGGCCTCCAGACAGGCGAGCACCATACCGGATCTGGAACAGAACATCGCGGAACTGGATCAGGCCCGTTCCCGGTATTCCACCCTCTTCAATGCGATGATGGACGGCATTGTCATCTTTAACGAAGATGGTAAGATTGTTGAATGCAATCAGGCGTTTGCAGACATGCTCGGTTACAGGCCGGAGGATTTAAGCGGTTCCAGCAGACACAGCATCACGCCTCCGAAATACTGGCGTATAGAAGATGAAGATATGGACTCCCAGCTGTTCAACTGGGGGTTCACCAGGGATTATGAAAAGGAATTCATCCGCAAAGATGGCAGCCTGGTCCCGGTTATCTTAAACTCCACCCTTGTGAAAGACCAGGGCACGGAGAGATATATCATCCTTTCCACCCTGAGGGACATCTCAGCGCAGAAGCGGGCTGATAGGGAGATCGAGAAGCTCCACAAACATCTGCAGAACATCATTGAGTCCAGCCCGTCGGCGATCATTACCCTCGACGGAAGCTTCATCGTCACCTCCTTCAACTCCTCTGCGGAGGAATTTTTCCGCATCGACCGCTCGCGTGTGCTCAACCACAATCTGATGGAATCCCTGCCGTTTTTCAGGAAATACAGTAAATGGCTGGAAAAAACCGTCTCTCAAAAACAGACTTTCTCCCTTAATTCCGAGAGTTATCTGCTTGAAGATCAGGAAGAAAAGTTCACCAACATCACCTTCTATCCACTCCTTTTTGAAGAAAAGGGCAGCATCACGATTCATCTGGAGGAGATCACCGACCAGGTGCAACTGGAACAGCAGCTGTTTCAGGCGCAGAAACTGGAAGCACTCGGGACTCTGGCCAGCGGCTTTGCCCATGACTTCAACAATCTTCTGGCTGGCCTGTTTTCCTATGTCTCGGTTCTCAATATGCAGTCCAGTGATCCGGAAATGAGGTCCACTATCTCCGTCATTGACGATATCGCTAAAAAAGCAGCGACTCTGGTAGGGAAAATCCTCACCTTTTCCCGCAGCAACCGCATTATCCACGCTCAAGCGGTGGATATCGGCCAGATCACCTCAGATGTGCTCACGATCCTTTCCAGTTCCATTCCTTCGTCGATTACAATACACAATAATGTTCCGGAAGGTGCGCCGACGGTTTTCGGGGACCCCTCGCAGCTCTCGCAGGTGTTGCTCAATCTGTTGCTTAACGCCCGTGACGCAATGCCGCACGGCGGTGAGATCACGATTGATTTCACGGATACTCCAGAAGACAACGCCACAGGCACCCGGCCGGAAACAGACACGAACAAAGTAAAAATGAGCCGGCTCAGCATTATAGATACCGGAGTTGGAATACCGGTAGAAATCCGTCCCAAAATTTTTGACCCCTTTTTCACAACGAAAAGTCAGGGCAAAGGCACGGGATTGGGGCTTTCCATTGTGTACGGCATCCTCCGCAACCACAATGGTGATATCGAAGTGACCTCCAGTACAGGGCAGGGGGCCAGAATAGATATCTATCTCCCGCTCTCCACCGAAGAACTGCTGCCAGAGGCGGAAAGCGCCCGAGAGATAGGTCCCTCAGTAGAACAGTTCACCGAAGCATCGATTCTGATCATCGATGATGAAGAGGTGATCTGCAATGCCCTTAAAGATGGTCTGACCAGATTGGGGTACAGAATCCACACAGCGGAAAACGGGGAGAAGGGACTTGAAATCTACAAGAACCATTCGATCCATCTGGTTATACTCGATATGATCATGCAGGGCCTCTCAGGTGAGGAGACTTTTGATCTCCTTCGAAAAGAGAACAGCGCTGTCAAAGTAATAGTCCATACCGGATTTGTCCATCCGGATATCCAGCAGCGGATGAAAACCAAAGGTGCTCTGGAAGTGATCCATAAACCCTATGACATCATGGAAATGGGGGAGCTGGTACAGAAATATCTGCAGGGATAGAGCAGGAACAGGCCTCCTCCCGGGGCTCATTTGTCCTGGAAATCTGCCGATTGTAATACCAGAGAACAGACAAGCAGGAGAAGAAAATGCTATACAAAGTACTCGACCGCAACGGCAACTGTCTATTGCACACAGATATGGAGAAGCTCGCCCGCCGCTTTATCTGCGATAATCCTGAAAGGGGCTACAGGCTTGCCGGAGGCAGGAAGAAACAGGATCAGGTTTCACGGCAGCGGCAGGCAAGGTTCTGAACCGCTGTTGCGGGGTACGGGACCGGTGATGAACACAAAATCATTGCTGTAGGTCCCGCTATCAAATCCATTCCCGCAGGCCCGGTATTGACCGCCAGGCTGCATATCCGCGGCTGTCGCAGCTGGCGTATACCGTCGGATCAACCCGTTTTTCCCCTCTTGCCACAACATACCGTTTGCGTCAGCAGGTTGAAAGGCGACCTCATCCAGTGTGTTCCCTTCAGCAGGAGGGCCTGATTTTGTCAGAGCAAAAATCTCTGTTCCTGTAATCGAAATTCTCATATCCTGGACAAAGACATCCGCGTGTATACCCGACACTCCGGCTGCCCGTTCATTCGCTATCAGAAAATAACCGTACCCTGGCAGAACAGAGGGGCTGTTTCCAGAGCTGAAATGCTCCTTCTTCTGAAAATCGCAAACCAGCTTCCAGGTTGTTCCGGTTCTGCGGTAGAGACGGATCGCCTCTTCTTTCAAGTTCACGGGATGCGGATAGGGGTTATACAGCTCCAGAAATTCCACCCCTGTGCTGCTGTTGTTGAACCGGGGACAAACCTGACTGAAGAGCACTCTCCCTGCTGTCGGCAACTGCGCCGCTCTGGAAGCTGTGACAAAAGAAAAAGAACCGCCCTGCCCATGCACACCAGTATCGGAACGCACTCCGCTCACAACGACCTGATACTGTTCCAGAGGAAGGAGCGCCGGGGAGAGGTTGAATACAGCGGTATGACCTGTTCCTTTTCCCCGGGATTTCAGGTAGCTGTATTCTCCAGCACCGTAGAGCAGAAGCCGCAGTGCATAACGCTGCACCGGTATGGTGAAGCGAAGAATAATGGCTATTTCTGCGGGCGCAATCCCGCTCCCCCCATCCTGCGGCCAGCTGCTCTGAAGCTGCGGTACAGAAACAACAGCAGCAGGGGCAGTTCGGAAATTGGTCAGAAATACATACTCCTCTCCGGTATCTGAGACGACCCGGCATTGGAGTCGATACGCAGAACCGGCGAGCAACTTCTCTGTATGGATACTGTACCCGGACATATCGGCTTGAACCAGCGGATGATAATACTGCACTGCTCCCTCCGGACCGGAAAGCATCACAGTACCGGACAATGAGAGAGCGCCCGATGGTGTGATAGTGATGCTTGTTCCATCAGCAGGGACAGCAGTCGGCCATCCTGTGGCGGAGAACAGTACAATCAGATCAGAGTCCTGGCTTCCGTCCTCCTGAACTGTGTCGCAACCGGATAACAGCACTGAAAAGAGCATCACCGTAAACATTGCACAGCGCATAAAACCTCCTCATAACGGATTCTATCCCTATATGGAACCGTGAACCCCGGACTGGTTCCCATAAAAAGAAACCTCCAGGCGATTCACCTGCAAACCTCTGTCTGTTCTGAGGAAAAAGTGTATCTTTCAGATACCGGAGTACAATGATTTATGGAAGATAAGTCTGATCAGAAAGATCCGGGTAAGGACACAATGGACAGGAAATACTGGAATAGCCACCTTCAGAAGATGACGGGGTATACCTTCGGCCTGCAACCGGAGATAACCGCAGATATCGTGAAGCTCAACAGCAATGAATCGCCATATCCCCCTTCCCCTGAAGTGCTGGAAGCGATCAGAAAGGCTGCCGGCCCTGCGCTCCGTCTCTATCCCAGAGCGGAATGGGACGGCCTGCGCCGGGCCCTCTCCAGGGAATATTCCGTGCCGGAAGAAGCGATTTTTTGCAGCAACGGGAGCGATGAATTCCTCTCCCTGATCTTCCGCACTTTTGCCGAACCAGGAAACACGGCCTGCCTTACCAACCCCACTTATTCTCTGTATCGAGTGCTCGCCCGAGCGCAGGGTATTCAGATCATGGATGTGGATTGTGACGCCGATTTCCGGATAAACTTTGACGAACTCCTCAAAAGACAGGCGAAGATAACAATCATCACAAACCCGAATACACCGACCGGGGCCCTGGAAGCGGTGAAAAAAATAGAAGAGTTTGTAAAAATAAGGAAGGGGCTGGTGCTTGTTGACGAAGCGTATATCGATTTTTCCGAAAATCCGACAGCAAACTCTGCTCTGAGATTGATTGAGAAATACGACAATCTTCTGGTCGCCCGGACATTCTCCAAATCCTTTTCCCTCTGCGGCATCCGGGCAGGATACGCGTTTGGCTGTCCTGATCTGATCAGCGCATTGCTCACTGCTAAGGACTCCTATAACCTCGATACGCTGGCTCAGGCAGCGGCGGAAGCAGCAATTCTGGATATCAACTGGATGCGGGATAATGCCGCCAGGGTCGTCAGGACAAGAGAGGCCTCCCGGAAAAATTTTCTTGACCTCGGTTTTGGAGCGCTCCCCTCTCAGGCCAATTTCCTTTTTGTTTCCCACCCGAAACACGATGCAGGCAAGCTCTATAACCGGCTTCTGGAAAAGAATATCTATATCCGCTATTTCCCCTATTCTCCTCTTGACCGCTACCTGCGGGTCTCCATAGGCAGCGATAAGGATATGGAAAGATTTTTCAGCGCTCTGCAGGAGATTCTCTCCTCAGAAGCAACCGGGTAAATTATGAAGAAAACCGTCTGCATCACCGGTGCGGCCCGAAGGGTGGGGGCAGAACTGGCGCTTCGATTTTCACGGTCCGGATTTGCCGTAGCGCTCCACTACCGCAACTCCTCTGAGGAGGCGGACAAACTGCAAAGCCGGATACGCTCCGGGGGAGGCAGGTGCGAGCTTTTCCCGGCCGAGCTTACGAACCCGGCTGCTCCGGAACAACTGATCCGAGCAGTGCTCGCCCGGATGGGCGGACTGGAACTGCTGATCAACAGCGCGGCAACTTTTGTCCGGAAGCCTCTGGCAGAGACGGAACCGGCTTTCCTGGAGGCCCTGTTCCGCCTTAACCTTTTTGCTCCCTTTGAGCTGATCAGACAATACGCAAAACAGGCGGGAGCAGGGTGCATCATCAATATACTGGACACCAAAATAGCGAAGCAGAGTAGAGAGTATCCTGTCTACACGCTGACTAAAAAAGCGCTGGCCGAGCTCACTCGCACCGTCGCTCTGGAGTTTGCTCCTGAATTCCGGATCAACGGTGTGGCTCCAGGGGTGTTGCTGGAGGAGGCGGGCAATCCGCAGCCACTACCGGCGCTGGAGTCCACTCCGCTGAAAAAACGATGCTCACTGGATGACTTCTTCCAGACCATACTTCATCTGTACAACAACGCCAGCATAACCGGCCAGATCATCTTCACGGACGGGGGCAAACACCTTTGAATTGTGAAGTACAAATAAGAAGCATCCTGGAATACTTTCGGCAACTCTCCGCCATCCCGCGCTGTTCAGGCAATGAGCAGGGGATCGCCGCATGGCTGCAGGCCTGGGCCAGGGAACGAAATTTATCATCCAGACGGGACAAAGCAGGCAATGTCCTGATCCGCGTTCCTGGACCACCGGTCTCTACCACGGAGCCGGTTATCCTCCAGGGCCATCTGGATATGGTCTGTGTGAAGGACCCCGACTCCTCGCATGATTTCTACAAAGACCCGATCCGGCCGCTTTTCTGCGGCGAATGGCTGACTGCAGAGGGGACAACTCTGGGAGCAGATAACGGGATAGCAATTGCACTGGCGCTCGCAGCAGCTGACCTGGAAGAGCGACCGGAGCTTGAGCTGCTGTTTACCGTTAATGAGGAGCGTGGGCTCACAGGCGCTGCTGCTCTGGAACCTGATTTTGTCAGAGGGCGTCTTCTCCTCAATCTGGACTCTGAAGATGAAGGGGTGATCACTGCAGGCTGCGCTGGCGGCAGAGAGGGCCGGCTCACACTACCGCTGGAGAGACGCTCCTCTACAGAACCAATTGCAGCGCGTGTCTCCCTGAACGGGCTTCCAGGAGGACACTCTGGTGTTGAGATCCACAAACAGCGTCCCAACGCCATTCTGCTTCTGGGAATGCTGCTTCAGGAGGCGCCCTGCACGCTCGTCTTGCTCAGCGGCGGTGTTGCCCACAATGCGATTCCTGCCCGGGCTGAAGCAGTTGTCCATACCAGCTCTCTTTCATCACTGGAAAAATGCCTCACAGCCGCTCTCGCTAAATACAGTTTTTACACCGGACTGGAACGGGAGGGTGCGGAAGTTTCCTGCAAGAAGCTGCCCTCGGAAGGATTGGCGCCACTTTCCAACGCCAGCGCTGAGCGCCTTTTCCATCTGCTCAGGGTCTTTCCGCACGGTGTGCAGCGGATGAGCGCTTCATTCCCCGGCATTGTGGAGACCTCTGCCAATCTCTCTGAGATACATATTGATAAAGAGAGCGCGATTGTCAAATTCAGTCTGCGTAGCTCACTGGCACAGGCCCTCGACTATCTCACTGATAAAATTTGTTCCCTGGCGGCTCTCTGCAGAGCGCAGTGCCGCACACAAGGCGAATATCCGGGCTGGACTCCTGATCTTGATTCAAAACTACTGTCAACCGCCACCCGTGTGCACAGGGAGACACTGGACAGGGCCCCGAAGGTCAATGTGATCCACGCCGGTCTGGAGTGCGGCGTGATCTCCAGGCAGATCCCGGGTATGGAGATGATCTCCTTCGGTCCCACTATTCAGGGCGCTCATACCCCGAAGGAGCGGCTGCATCTGCCCGGTCTTGAATGCACCTGGCGGTTTCTGAGGGCCCTGCTCCGCCGGCTGGCCTGCTAGAACCTCTCGCAATGTCTCCTCTTACTCACTGCTTCTGAAAAAAAATGAAAATAAATATTTTTTTCGATAAATTTGTCCTGTTCTATACTTCCAATCCGTAGACAGGGAAGAATATGGAAGGAGCTCTCATGGCAATACATCAGGAAAAAACGCAAATTGATAATGATGAAAAAAGACGGGTACTGGAAGCGACCATGCTCCAGATCGAGAAACAGCATGGTAAAGGCTCGATCATGCGCCTCGGCGACGATAAACTGGAAACGATTCCCGCTATATCCACAGGCGCGATCTCACTTGATATGGCGCTCGGCATCGGCGGTATCCCAAAAGGCAGAATCACGGAAATATATGGTCCGGAATCCTCCGGAAAGACAACGGTGGCTCTGCATATCATTGCTGAAGCGCAGAAAAAAGGCGGGAGCGCTGCTTTCATCGATGCAGAGCACGCTCTTGACCCGATCTACGCCCATGCTCTGGGTGTGGATACAGACAATCTGCTTGTGGCTCAACCCGATTTTGGCGAACAGGCGCTGGATATCGCGGAATCCCTGCTTCGCAGCAGCGCCATTGATGTGATTGTTATCGACTCTGTTGCAGCGCTTGTGCCGAAACCGGAGCTGGACGGGGAAATGGGAGATGCGCAGATGGGGCTTCAGGCCAGAATGATGTCCAAAGCCCTCCGCAAGCTGGCTGGAGTTATCAATAAAACCAATACAGCCCTGGTGTTTATCAACCAGATCCGGATGAAAATTGGTATATTCTTCGGCAGCCCGGAAACCACCACAGGCGGGAATGCCCTGAAGTTTTTCTCTTCAGTGAGGCTGGACATCCGCAGAATCGAAACCCTCAAGCAGGGGGAGGACCCGTACGGAAATGTTGTCCGGGTCAAAGTTGTGAAGAATAAGGTGGCTCCGCCATTCCGTAAGTGTGAATTCCAGATTCTTTTCGGCACAGGGATCAGCAAGGAGAGTGATCTCATAGCTCTGGGCGTTGGTAACGAAATTGTTGGTAAAAGCGGCACCTGGTATTCTTTCAATGGGGAACGGATCGGGCAGGGTAAGGAAAACGCCAGACTCTATCTGGTCAACCATCCGGAAGCTGCGGCTGAAATAGAGCGGCTGATTCGGGAGAAGCTGACCCCGAAAGAGGAGCCGGAATCCGAACCCGCTCAGGATCAGCAACAGGGACCCGGAGCAGCGGCCCGGCTGCCACAAGGACGAGAGGAAAAGCGCCTGACATCGATACCACTTTCTGTAAAAAAATAACCGCCCGTCCGGGCGGTTATACAGCAGATAAAAGCAGACTTGTATCAGGACGCCCTTTATCAGTAGCTTTTCTAATACCTGTACTTTGATAACAGATAAAATTCCAACCCGGTTTACCGAAGGGCGATTCATGGCTGTGAAAAAAATTTTCGAAAGTGTAAAATTGTTCCCCGGTGAAGGCGGTGTGAGCGCCCCTAAAGGATACATCTGCAATGGCATCGCCTGTGGTATAAAGCCGAGCGGTAAAAAAGATCTGTGCATCATCCACTGCCGGGACGGCGCTGATGCGGCTGCTGTATTCACAAACAACAAGGTCAAAGCTGCTCCGGTTAAAGTTTCCAGAAGAAACCTCAATAACAAAATTCACACCATACTCTGTAACAGCGGCAACGCAAATGCCTGCACCGGAAAACAGGGCCTCAGTGACGCAAGAGAGACGATCAAGAGGACCGCAGAAAATTTTGAAATCCCCCCTGGCTCTGTTCTTCTCAGCTCTACAGGGGTGATCGGCGTACCGATGCCGATGGAGGCGATTGAATACGGGATTTCGAAAATCCGCCGGAAGTTGAACGCGGAAAACAACGTCAAAAATGCAGCGGACGCGATCATGACGACAGACACCAGACGAAAAATCGCCAGAGTGACCTGTCTGATAGGCGGCAAAACGATTACAATCGGCGCTATCGCCAAAGGCTCGGGAATGATTCGCCCCGATATGGCCACCATGCTCGCCTTTCTCACCACAGACGCCAATATCGCCCCGAAAATGATGCAAAAGGCGCTCAAAAATGCAACCAGGCAGTCTTTCAATAAAATTTCCGTGGACGGACAGATGAGCACCAATGATACGGTCTATATTCTCGCCAATGGCCTGCAGAACAACTCTCTGATCAACCGACCCGGCAATAACTATGACATTTTTGAATACGCCCTCACCCTCCTCTGCAAACAGCTGGCTGAAGATATTATCAACGACGGGGAGGGTATCACCAAAGTGATCAAATTCAGCGTCAAAAAAGCAGCCAGCAAACGGGACGCAGAGATCATCGCCAGAACTGTGAGTGATTCTCCGCTGGTCAAAACTGCCTTTTACGGAAGCTCTGCCAACTGGGGGAGAATCATCCAGGCAGTGGGGCAGTGCCCGGTCAAAATGAACCCCGATAGAGTCACCATCATCATGAACGGGAGAACTGTCTGTGAAAATGGGATGGGCTGCGGCATCTCCCTTGTGGAAGGGAAACAGCTCCTCAACAGGAGAAATATTGAAGTGGAAATATTGCTGGATATGGGCTCCTCATCCGACTATATATTGACCACGGATCTCACCTACGATTATATCAAGATCAACTCCCATTACAGCTAGAGGCACCCATGCAGGAAAAAATCAGGAATGCTGAAATTCTACTGGAAGCGCTCCCCTATATCAGAGAATTCAACAAGAGGCCGTTTGTGATAAAATACGGCGGTAGCGCCATGGTGGATCCGGAACTCCGTGACAAGGTCGCTCAGGATATCGTGCTGCTCAAACTCGTCAGTATCAATGTGATCGTTGTCCACGGCGGTGGTAAGCATATCAATGAGGTAATTGATAAATACGGGATCGCCCCTGAGTTCAAAAACGGACTCCGGGTGACCGATGATGCAACCATGGAGGTTGCGGAAATGGTTCTTTCCGGAAAAGCAAACAAAGATATCGTCACTCTGATCAACAAACACGGAGGACGCGCTGTGGGGATAAGCGGGAAGGATGGCCCGCTCCTCTTTGCTGAACAGTACCGGGATGAAAGCGGCGAGGATTATGGAAGAGTGGGGGTTGTCAACCATGTGGAGAGGGATATTCTGGACATCCTGGACTCCAACAACTTCATTCCAGTCATTTCTCCCGTTGCCGTGGACAATGAGGGAAGAACCTACAACGTTAATGCGGACATCGCAGCCGGAAAAATAGCCCGTGCCGTTAACGCGGCGAAGCTGATCTATCTGACCGATGTTCAGGGGATCTGCCGCGATCCCTCAGCCGGCGATACCCTGTACTCCACCCTTTCCAGTTCCGCTGCTCTGGACCTCATGGAAGAGGGGATCATTGCGGGCGGTATGCTCCCGAAAGTGCGTTCCATACTGGAATGTCTTGATGAAGGGGTGGAAAAGGTACACATCATCAACGGCACTATCCCTCACGCCCTGTTGCTGGAAATCTTCACCCGAGGTGGTATCGGGACAGAATTTCATCTGGACTGATGCAACAGCTTTTAGAAATTCTGCAATCAATACTCTATCGCAGAGGTGCACAATGAAAACAACCAATCTGAAGGATCTGATCTCTCTTGACCTCCTTGAATCTTCTGAAGTGGTCAAAATTCTTGAAATGGCGGAATGGCTCAGACAGGAACAGTCCTCGACCGGTATAAACAACCGTTGTCTGAGGAATAAGACACTGGCCATGATTTTCGAAAAATCTTCTCTGAGGACAAGAGTGACATTTGAAGTCGGGATGCTCCAGCTGGGCGGGACTGCAATCTATCTATCACAGGGC
>Ga0056109_1000020_pt1 | contig 74300 bp, 65 predicted proteins | sample WorMetG1BERMUDA2_FD_80077 | JGI IMG/M metagenome (GOLD analysis project Ga0056109, IMG submission 80077) | Marine gutless worms symbiont microbial communities from Max Planck institute for Marine Microbiology, Germany - Inanidrilus... ...
GACCCAATGGTTGGAATGCGATCTTCTCTGTCCATCAGATCAAGAAGCCCGGGAATCGCCCTGATTTTGTTCGATGTACTGTCAACCGCTGCTTACCCGGGCAGCGGAGAGTTTTCCTGAACCTGTGCACTGACCATATTCAGGGGGCTTGTTCCCTTTTTTCGATCGTGATGAGGAACACGATCTCTTGCCGTCAATTGCCACCGGCTTGCCCTGTGCAGCAGCTGCATTTCTTGCATCCAGGCGATCAAGCAGCTGCTTGAGAAGAACAGAAGCAATAATGATGGGCCTTCCCCCTCCCTTCCTATTTGACAGGTAAGCTCTCTCCCCATACAATATTCCTTGTGAGGAAGAAACGGCTCCTTGTGTTCGCTCGAAGGGAGATTTTCCACAAGTTTACAACGCTCAGGGCCCCGGGTCTGGATGTGGTGCTGGCAGACGTTTCGGAATATGGCTGCTTTGCGGATGAAATGGCCTCTTTTGATCTGATTTTTCTGCGAACAAAGGATGAGGAGCTCCTGGAGGCGCTGCAGGCGATAGAGGTGACCTCTGTTCTCGACCGCCCTGAGGCAGTGGCGTTTTCTCTGGATCGTTATAGAGTGCTGAAAGCGGCCGCAGAAGCGGGTGTAAGAGTACCGGAACAGCTGCTCCAGGGCGAAACAGCTTTGTGGCCGGTTGTAGGGAAGAACAGGATTGATCGTGGCGATAATCTGCCTGCAAAGTTAAGCCCTGAGGCCTGGGAGGCAGGAGAATATCCTTATGCTCAGCGCTATCTGGAGAGTGAATGGGAGTATAAGGTATATCAGTTTGGAAGGGCAAGCTGGTTTTTCAGGCAGAAACCAGCGCTTTTTTACCCGGATAAGCTGACCACCAGGGAGGCGATTGAACCGTTCCAGATATTGAAGGGATATACGGAAAGAGCGGCAAAAGCAGCAGGGTTGAACATGGTTTCTGCGGACTTTCTTCTATACAAGGGCCAATACTATCTGACCGATATCAACCCCACGCCCGGATTGCAGAATTTGCCTGGAGGGTACGCCGCTGTGGTCCCGGAAATAATGCGAATGCTGGAGGAGGAAGCGATTGCGCCCTGATCCGTTGTTACAGAGGACCATATAAAGTGGAGATGAAATATGAAACAGACAGTGGTGCTGCTTGTCCACCGGGAGGCGTCCCATAATCCGGGAAGCGGACGGGATGATCGTCGTTTCCTCAGGCGTGCCGGGCGGGCGTTGAGAAAATTAGGCGCAAAAACCGACTTTTGTGAGGCAGATGCAATTTTCTCAGCTTCCAGCTCTGCCCCTGATTTGATCCTCTCAATGGGTCGATCCCGGGAGGTGGGGAAGGCCCTGGAGGCGGCATACCCCGGGGTCCCGTGTGTCAACCGTGTCAGTTCCACTGCTCTGACCCTCAGATATACGCTCTATCCTCTCCTTGCGGAGAGCGGTTTTGCTTTCCCTGAGACAGAAGAGATCGATATTGACGCGATCAGGGAGAGCGTTTACCCGTACTGGCTGAAACGGCGTGACTACCATCACCTTAAACGAGGTGATGTGGCGTTTGTCTGCAGTAAGGGGGCTGAGGAAAAGGCTCTGGCTTTCTTTCGAAGGCAGAGGCAAAGAAATGTTTTCCGGCAGGAGCATGTCTGCGGGAGCAAACATAAATTTTACGCTATTCGAGACAATCGTTCCGGCGGTTTTCGGTACTTCGTGTTCCGCTCTGAACCTCCGGCAGGGACAGAGTGGCAGCTCAGGAAAAAATTGCCTGGTTTACTGGAACGGATCGGACTGGAAATTTTCGGTGGAGATATCCTCGTCGATCCGGATGGAATGGTCTATCTGGTGGATCTCAACTCCTGGCCCTCTTTTAAGGGGTTGCAGCGGGAGGCTGCGAAGGTGATTGCGGGATACTGCAGGGAATTGCTGGAGCAAATTAATGAAAGAACAGGGCAAGGTTCAGAAGCCGTATAACCCGCTCTTGCTGCTTGCCGGGTTCTTCTTTTTTGTGAAGACAGCCGGGGCGCTTCTGGAGAGTTTTGCCACAGCTGCCTTTATCAAGCGCTTTGGTGTGGCTTACCTCCCTTTCGTGTATATTGCTAACACCCTGCTCGCCTGCTGCCTGCTTGGTAGTCTGGGCAGGCTCTTTGACCGCAGGAAGCGGCACCGGATTCTGCTTGCCATTACCCTGAGCTCGCTGGGTTTACTGGCTGTCTTCAAATGGGGTTTCGCAGGCGCCAGGAGTTCCTGGCCTTTTCTCTTTCTCGTGGTGGAGCAGCTGGGTTCTCTTTTCTCTGTCAGCTTCTGGCTTCTGGCCGGGGAGTCCTGCACCCCGAGACAGGCCAGGACAGTCTTTCCCAGAATTGCGGCAGGCGGGATATCGGGAAGCGCGCTCGGGTCTTTTCTCTCCTCAGCTGCCGGTTCAATCGGGTTGAGCGGTTACCTTATATCGGTTGGCGGGTTATTTTATCTGCTGGGCGGGTTACTGCTTTTTGTTCGAGTGAATAAACTCACTGCCGGCCGGGAGATTATCTTCAAGAAGCACGTCAGGGCAGAAGAGAAGGGAGTGTTTGCCCTTTTTCGGAAATATCGGCTGATGCGACTTCTGATACTGGTTGTGGTCATACCCGCGTTGATCAAGCCGCTGCTGGATTACCAGTTTTCCTTCTTTATCGATAAAACATACACGAGCGAACAGGGGCTCTTGACCTTCTACGGCCTTTTTAAAGGTTCTTTTGCGATTATAATGCTGTTCATCCATCTTTTTGTGACAGGGAAGATCTTTCTCCGGTTCGGGATCGCACGGGTGATGGTGGTTTTGCCTGTGACTCAGGCGCTTTATTTCCTGACAAGTTTCCCTTTCCCCAATGTCTGGGTGGGGGTGTTTGGTAAGGTGGCCAGCAAGGTGCTCAAAAAGACCATGCACGATACAGCCCGGAAGAATTTCTACAATTTTTTTCCAGACGGGGTGCGAAGCCGTGTGGGTCTTTTTGTTAAGGGAACAGTGGTCAGGCTGGGTGGGTTGATAGGAAGCGGTCTGCTCTATCTGCTCTCCACTTCTGGTGGTATGCGGCTGATTTCTGTATTCGGTCTCTTCTTTGCTGCTGTGGGGATTTTTAGCAGCTGGAGGCTGGTCCGCTCCTACGGAACGATTGTGGCTGACGCCATTTCCAGCAGGCAGCTGGATCTGGAGAAGCTTTCCGAACAGGGGGGGAGTGTGATCACGCCGGAGATCGCGGACCGGCTACGGGGGTGGCTGGTGCCGTCTGACCCGGATCTGGCCCTGCACTCAGCCCGTTTTCTTCTTTGCACCGGCCGGGAGGAGGACGCGCGACGGGTGGTGGAGAGCATGAAACTGTTTTCCCCCCGATACCAGCGGGAGACTTTCCGTTTGATTGCAGGAACAGGCAATAGCGGGTTCGCGGATTTGCTCTTGAGCGATCCAGTCAGCCACCAGAAACATCTGCAGCCGGATCTGGTCAGGCTGTATGCCATACATGGTAAGGCAGGGTATGAGGAGAAGATCAACCAGGCAGTGGAGAGCAGAGACAGGGCGCTGTATGCTGCCGGAGTCGCTGCAGCCTGCAATTGGGGAGAGCGTACGCTTTTTCAGCGAGGGATAACAGCTCTAAATGATCTTGTGGACCATGGTGATAAAACCGTGGCAGCGACTGCTGTCCAGGCGTTGACCAACCCGGTACTCCAGGGAGTGCTCAAGAGATTACTCAGCAGTGGGTCTGACCGGATTGTCCGGGCCGCTCTGGAGGCGCTGAGCGGGTATCATGCCCCCGCTGTGCTGGCTGAAATCAGGCGACTGTTGCTGAGCACGGAGAAGGGGGTCAGACGGCGGTGTATCCCTGTGCTGGGGGCGATAGGCGGGCAGAAGGCTGCCGCTCTCTTGATCCCTATGCTGGCAGATCCGGCCCGGAGTATTGAGCGCGCCTCCAGGGAAGCGCTTATCCAGTGCGGAGAATCGGCAGTGCCGGTGCTGATGGCTGCTCTTGAGGGTGGCCGCCATTTGCGGATTGCCAATGCTGCGCTGCAGATTCTTTCCGGTTTTAGCCGGGATATTGATCTGCCAGGGGAGAAGTTACTGGAGAAGTGGTTGCAACATACGGCCAGACTCAGAGAGGGCGCTGTTATTGCCACCAATGTCTCCAGTCTCGCTTCCCATCTGCTGGAGAAGCTTCTTCAGGAGCAGCTTGAGATGGCCAAGCTTGTCCTGGCACGGCTCCTGACTCTGGGGCGTAGAGAGGGATTGACAGAGAGCGTGCTCAAGGGACTGGCCAGCAGGGACCGCAATGAGGTTTCCCTGGCCGTGGAAATGCTGGATACCCTCACCCCGAAACAGTGCCGGAAAATTCTGATCCCCCTTTTTGAAGGAGCGCCTCCCTGGAAGCGTATCAGCCGGGGCCCGACGCAATTATTAACAGATCTGATATCGCGCGGTAGCCAGGAGGCTAAGGCTATAGGGATCTATGCTGCGGGAGAGCATGGGGGCCTCGCCTTTCTGCCGCTTCTGGAAAAAATTCTGTCAGGCAAGGATACGTACCTTTGTGGCCTGGCAACTTCTGCTATTATACGGATTAAGACCAAGGGGTCTCATATGCAACAAGAACTGTCTGTTATTGAGAGGCTGGTTTTTCTGGAGAAGGTGGCGATCTTCAGCGATCTTTCTATCCGCGAGCTGACAGCGATTGCCCGGATTACGGAAGAGGTGCGCTACGCGGACGGGAAGACCGTGTTTAAGGAGGGCGCTCCGGCTGAGAATATGTATCTGGTGGTTAGCGGAAAGGTCTCCATTCTGCATCAATCCAGTGGCCGGGATGTACAGCTGGCAGAACTGCACAGCGGGGAGTGTTTCGGGGAGATGGCGCTGTTTGAAAAGAAGGAGCGTTCTGCTACAGCAGTGGCTCGAGGTTCCACCCGTTTACTGACGCTTGGCGGATATGATTTTGAACAGATCATGAATGAGTATCCTGCTATCTCCATCAATGTCTGCCGCATTTTTTCCCACCGGCTCAGGGAGACCAATGCGTTGCTCCGGGGGGAGTGAAAGAGATATGGGATGTATGATGCGCAAGCGATCGAAACGATATAGGGCGTCCGCATCAGCCGGACGCCCTATTCAGTGAAAGAGCGCGGTCTCCGGGCCGTCAGGCACGGAGATGCGCCCGGATAAAACACAATACATCCACCAGGGACAAACCTGGAAAAATCTCTGGCAATTACAGCCAGTTTATTTATAATACAGGAGATTCTTGCTATAGAAAGGGAAGTCTCATGGATGATTTACGGGACAGGATCAAGGGAGAACGGTCGTTTCTGGAAAAGATCGGGAAGATCATCCCTGGCTATTCCGGGTATAAGGAAAAACTGATGGCCCAGGAGGCGGATAAGCTGCTGCGCGAGCATCTGGTGCAGAAATTGAGTGAATCCATGGGGCATATGCGCGATATCATCGACGAACTGTCGCGCGGGATGAAACTGAAGTTCATGGACGCTGCGGACCGACCGCTGAAGAAATGCGAAAAGTTGAAAGACCGGATCAAGTTTGCTGATCACGGGTATAGCGGCTGGTTTGAGTCGCTCAAAGTGGACAGTTCGGTGCTGGATAAGATGTATGAATTTGATAACAGGCTTATCGAATTTTCTTCAAGACTGGACGAGAGGGTGCGCGAACTCAAGAGCAATGTCGGGAACGATGAGGCCCTGGAGCCGGGACTGAAACAGCTGTACGCGATGATTGATGAGACAGACCGCGCCTACAATGAGCGCGAGAACTTCCTTATTAGATAATGGTGGCAAAACTGGCGGAGGAGATAGAGATTCATGGCACTCACTTCAGGAGTTATTGAATTTTTTGACCAGAGCGGTGATGTAATCGCCCGGCGGTTCCCGAGCGAGGGTTCCGGAGAATTCAAAATGGGCACCTATGTGGTGGTCCGGGAGAGTCAGGAGGCGGTTTTCTTCCGCGATGGGAAGATCATGGACTCCTTCGGGCCGGGACGCCACCAGATCACCACGGCGAATATTCCGCTTCTGACCAAACTGCTTTCGCTGCCTCTGACCGGCGGCTCCTCTCCGTTCAAGGCGGAGCTGGTCTTTATCAGCAAACAGACCTTTACGGATGAGAAGTGGGGGACAGAGCAGCCTGTGGTGTTCCGTGACAGGGAATTCGGGATGGTGCGTCTGCGCGCCTTCGGGATCTTCTCCCACCTGATCAAGGACAACAACCTTTTTATCAACAAATTGATGGGTAGCCGGGGGAGCTATGGCCGCAATGACCTGAAGGGCTTTCTCAAGAATATCATTGTCGGGCGCCTGAACGACGCCCTGGGCGAGGTGATGGAGACGATCCTTGACCTGCCTCAATACTACGACGAAGCGGGCGTGGCCATGAAAGGCCGGGTCCGGGAGGACTTTGAAAAATATGGTCTGGAGCTGATCGACTTCTTCATCAAGGCGATCACTCCGCCGGAAGCGGTACAGAAAGCGATCGATGAGCGCACTGCCATGGGTGCGATCGGGAATATGCAGCAGTATATGATGTTCAAATCCGCAAGGGCGATGCAGGACGCGGCCAACAATCAGGGCAGTGCCGGGATGGGCGTTGGACTGGGAGCCGGAATGGGTATGGGGATGATGATGCCCGGGATGATGGCCGGCGCCTTCGGGGCAGCCGGGATGGCGGCAGCTACAGCAGGAATGGCCCGGGCGGCAACAGCTCAGGGAGGCGTTGCTGCTGCAGCGGCTGGAGAGGAGGCTCCGGCTGCAGCCAGGGCCAGGCCGAAGTTCTGCAGCAACTGTGGCGCCCGGAGTACAGAGGGCAGGTTCTGCGGCAACTGTGGCCATCCACTGGGATAAGAGAGAGCGCCTGCCTGCTGCGGGCAAGCGTGTCTGATTGCTTTTTTTGTCTACCGGGATTATCCATGCCGAAGACACACTCCAGGAGAGGCAGCGCACTCTCCTGAGCATCTGCTGTCAAACTTTTTTCAGGGCACCTCCGGCGGGCGGACGGGCTTTCCGCTTGTATCGCTTCAATCCCTGGCGCGGAAAGCGCTGCTCTACAAAACCAGTGGGCCGGGGCGTTCGTATAAACGGCCGTTGCCCGGACAGGGCCCTCCTGCCTGCTCATGTGCTGCGTGACCCGGTTCGGAAAGCTGAAGACAGCCGCAGCAGAAGGACAACGCCTGCCCGGGGATGCCCTTTATCCAGGCCGCTGGCAGGAGGCAGGAACAGAAGAGAAACTCACTTCGTAGCCGGGAACCGCAGGATAATTAGATTGAACCCCGAACTGAAACGCACGACTGCTGCTTCAGGAAGTTCAAAGAAATCCTCAGGAACACCCTCCAGGGTAAACCCGGGTTTAGCGGTCAGATAGATAGTTGCTCCATAGGTCGTACCCGACTGGAAGATATCGTCAAACGGATTTACCAGGACACCCTTCCACCATTGCACCCATCCGGTGTACTGCGCGGTCTCAATCGTTCTAGCAAGAATCCCACCAGCAGCTGGCGCTGGAAGAGTAAAATTGGGAACAGTGACTGCAACAGGAGCGCTCTCCCCGGTTCTCGGGAAGACTGCCGTGACAACTCCGGAACCCTCTTTGTTGCGCACAGTTATGGCTCCAGCAACTTTGAAGAAATCGGCAGGAACAGCGGTAAAGCTGTATAAGGATAGAGCTCTCAGGGTGATTTTTGCCGCATACTGCGTTGCAGCGTCAAAGGTATCAGCCACTGTGGGGGACCAGGAGACCGTCAGATTGTACTGCGCGTTCCATCGAATATCTCTGACAGGAACCTCGCCAGTAGCTGGAGGAATAACGCCAGGGATATTGGAGACCGTGATTACTTCCCCTGCTGTTGCCGGGAACACGGCTGTGACAACTCCGGAGCCCGCACTGTTCTCTACAGGGTCTGCTCCAGCAACCGTGAAGAAATTCTCACCAACATCGGTCAGGGTAAACCCGGGTTCAGCGGTCAGCCTGATCGTTGCCGTATACAGCGTTGCAGCTGCGAACCTGCCACCAGGAACCGAGGGATCCCATTGTACTGTTCCGCTATACTGAGTTGTCTCAGTTATAGCCACAGCAGGAGCAGCACCAGCAACTGGCGTCCGATGCCCCTGATATTGGAAACAGTGACTGCTGCTCCCGTCTCTGTACCAGCTGCTACACCGCCGCCCTCATCCGCATCTCCATCCGAACAGACGGTAAAAGCAAATACCATCAGAATCGCTATCAGAATTCTGACAGCTGTGGGAAAGAATATACGCATATCAATTCAATCCTCCTGTTGAAGATTTATCGCACCTCTCCCCTGCAGTCTGACTCGATCTAGAAGCTTATAATATACTACATATCTGAAATAAATGTTAGCTTAATCTAACATTTATTTCAGATAATGAACGAGTCTAAGGGTTTACAGTTATGGCATAAGAAGCAAGAAATCATTACAACAGAACAGCGAACCACCTGTGCGCCCGCTCCATCTCCTTGAGCAGCCTGAGGCTATGGCTTATGATCCATCGTGCGTCCTGCCCAGGCCGCGGTTGATCCTCTCCAGAAGGCGTGCCAGCTTTGATTTGAACCTCTCCCTGTACCCGTACTCCGCCGGCCCGATGCAGGAGGGACAGCCGTTCTCGCATACACAGGCGCTCAGATGCGCTGCAGCCTCCTGGAAGAGCAGCGGACACACGGAGAACGCTTTGCGGGAGAGGCCGGCTCCGCCAGGGCAGCTGTCGAAAAGAAAGACGCAGGAGAGGCCGGTCTGCTGATTTTTGAGCTGAGCAGAGGTGAGGATGTCCCTGGAGGAGCAGAGAAGGTATACCGGGCTGAGGTTTTTAAGCAGAACGGAAATGCCCAGCAGGGCATCCTGCCGTTCCTTTGCCTCCAGTCCTTCAAAGACGGTATCCGGAAAGCTGATCCAGCAGCTCTCTGTATGCATCTGCTCCTCCGGGAGGTGGACCTCCCCGTAGCCGATGTTTTCATGGGTGCCGAATTTGAGCTTTTTGTATTTGTATACCTGGGTACGGACCAGTATTTCTCCGTAGTTAAGCTGCGGGCTGCCATCCCGGCTCAATTCCGTGTCAAGTATTTTGATATCAGTTTTATCAATAGCATCCGTATAATAGTCCGCCTTTACCTCGCGCACATATGCCTTACGGTTATCGTAATCCAGTTTTTCCACCTGATACTGGCGGCTGCCATGCATGTAGACGGCTCCTTCAAAGAGAAAGAGAGGGGCGCTGGCTCTGTCCACTTCACCAATCACTTCCACTGTCGTTTTTTCCAGCTCAACCGAGCCGCGGTTGATGATCACGAAATTCCCGGCAGTGCTGCTGCGCAGACTGATCCCCTCAGCCGGATAGGACTGCTCCATCCAGTACCAGGAATCGCCGCTTTTGTTGAGAACCTGGTTTTCTCCCAGATACTCCAGCGCTTCTGTAATTCGTTCTCCGCCAAAGGACTCCTCTTCCCTGAAGGGGAGTTCGAAGGCAGCGCACTTGAGGTGGGACATCAGGACGTGGAGATTGCGGCGGTTGACAAAGGCGCTCTCTCCCCCGTTTTTGAACAGGAACTCCGGGTGGTTGATCACATACTGGTCAACCGGTGCGCTGGAGGCGACCACCACCACCGACGAGGCGGTACGGCTGCGGCCTGCACGGCCGGCCTGCTGCAGGAGACTGGCTACAGAGCCGGGATATCCGGCCAGCACAGCCGCCTCCAGCCGGCCGATGTCGATCCCCAGTTCCAGGGCATTGGTGGAGACCACACAGACGACAGAGCCGTCCCGGAGTCCCCGTTCGATTCTACGGCGTTCGCCAGGGAGGAAGCCCCCTCTGTAGGCTGTTATACGCTCCCTTTTCCCGGGGAATTTCTTTTTTAAATATGAGGCTATCAGCTCCGTATTCTGCCGGGAGCGGGCAAAGACAATGGTCTGCACTTCCTGTTCCAGGAAGGCGGCCGCTACCCGAACCGATTCCAGGACAACACCGCGCCGGATGCCCTGACCCGGATCCACCAGAGGAGGATTGTAGAGAAGGATGTGTTTCTCTGCACCTGGAGCGCCGCTGTTGTCGATCAGCTCCACTTCTTCGCCGATCAGCTCTCGTGCCAGTTCCGCCGGATTGGCGATAGTGGCAGAGCAGAGGATGAAGGTTGGTTTGGCGCTGTAGAAGACGGCGATCCGTTTGAGCCGGGTGATCAGGTTTGCCAGATGGGAGCCGAAGAGCCCCCTGTAGGTGTGCATCTCGTCGATAACCACATATCGAAGACCGCGCAGCACCCTGGCCCATTTGGTGTGGTTGGGTAATATGCCGGAGTGGAGCATGTCCGGGTTGCTGATGATGATCCGTCCCTTTGTTCGTACAGAGGGGCGGATAGAGGAGGGTGTATCACCGTCAAAAGTATACACCTTGAGCGGCTCCAGTTCCGGGTTTGGCTCCAGCAGAGCGTTGAGAGAGGCGGTCTGATCCTGCGCCAGCGCTTTGGTGGGGAAGAGGTAGAGGGCGCGGGCGTCCGGCTGCGCAAGCAGGGTGCTGAGTACAGGGAGATTGTAGGCCATACTTTTGCCGCTGGCAGTAGGGGTTACTACAACGCAATTTCTCCCTTTCAGAACCAGATGGGCTGTTCTGGCCTGATGGCTGTAGGGCGCTTCAATGCCCTGTCTCTTATACGCCTCCCTGACCGGTTCCGGGATGCTCTCCGGAAAAGCGGCGTGGGCCGCTTCCCCGGGCATAAGCGTCTCCCAATGGGTCACCTGATGGCCCAGAGCTTGTCCTTTTTTAAATTGCTCCAGTACAAGTTCTACGGACATATCGATCTCCCTGCATCTTTAATATAGTATACTGAGAACGCGGGATGAAAGCGGCATTGTAATGCATTCTGCTATGGGTCACACACCTGGAGTGCCCGGTATACATGAAGCAGGGAATCAGAGTCCACCAGGATCGGAACGTTCTCCTGTCCTTTCACAGACTCCTGCGCGGACTGGAAGCCATTCTTGACAGCTTTTCTCTATTCGTGTATCCTGAATCAATTACCCGCAGGGGTAAACGAGAAAACGAAAGCGCGCATTGATGGATCTGCTGGAATACGGCTGGGTAAGCAAAAAGGATAATCCTCTCTCGTGGGAAAACGGGATGAAATGGCTCTCCAGAGCTATTGTCTCTGATAACGATGAGACGGACAAACAGGAGCTAAAACGGATTCTGGAGGTGCACCTGAGAGCCGGGTATGCCCATCCCCGGAGCGTTATCCGTCAGCTGGTGGTGTTCTATAGCCTCTGCTGGAAGCGGATTGATCTTCTCTCCGAGCACTGGGAGGCGCTGGGGGCAAAGGAGATGCTCCACTATCTTAATGAGGCGCTTTCCAGGATGTATTCCAATTATCCGACACTGGAGACCAGCTTTTCTATTTTCCTGGACCAAAGTCCGGAGATATGCCTGCAAAGTATCTCCTCTCTGATAGTTGAAAAGCGGGTAGAGGTGCGGGTCCTGGAACGGATTCAGAAGGGGCTTCTCTCCAGCAGCGCTGGCTCTGCAGAGCGCTCTGTGCGGATCATTCAGGAGCTGGTGGAGCTGCTTGACATGGACAGGGAGCTGTTTCGGCCCCTGCTGGAGCCGTTTTTTGTCAGGAGGTGTGCAGAGTTCCAGGCTGCTGTTTCTCAGAAGGATTGGCACTGGTGCAGCCATTTTCTGAAACTGATGGAGCCTGTGCGCAAGATTTTACTTGCATACGGCCTGGGGGAGGAGCTGCACCGCTCTTTGCGCGGATTTTTCTTCTGCACTCCGGCCGGCTCTTTCCAGGAAACTTTTATCCATCTCCTCCGCTGGAAGTTCCCGAAGATACTCAGAGACTACATACAACAGACCAGAGATCCGGCAGCCACGGGTCTGCTCGCCTCTGTGGCGGTCTCCTATCTGGAGCTGGATGCCTCCCTTGTGCCGTCGTATACAGCGCTGTTTGATCTTTTGATAGAGAACGGATGGGAAAAACTCTACGCCTACTTCCGTTTGCTGGAGAGTGGGGAGCAGAGCAGCCCTGTGCTGGAGGAGTATCTGGAACAGCGCCTTTTTGCCGCTGATCCGGTGACTCTCTACCGCAGGGACCAGGATTCACTCTATTCGCTTTACAGGGGGATGGCGCTGATACTGGGCGATCTCCCCAACCCGCCTCCGGCTATCAAGCAGCTGAAACAACGTTTTCTGAAATCGATCTGGGATACTGTCGTTACAAGCAGCAGGCATACAGTCTGGCGCGAGGCGCTGGCCATGCTGCAGGAGATGACTGTCAACTGTCGCGACCCTTTTATAGAAGGCGAGTTTTTTCTCCCTTTAATGAAGGAAGGGCTTTTTTCCGCTTCTTCCATGATTTCGAGAGAGGTCATCACGTTTGCCGCCGAAAAGCCAAATCTGAAATCCGTGCTTCTGGACTGGGCGGGGGATGAGTTTGTGCAGCAGGATTTGATGGACAAACTCCGTTGTGAGACCCGTTCAGTGAGGATAGCCAGCCTGAATAAGCTGGCCAGTATTTATCTGCGGTTGAATCTGCGTTGTCCCTTCCTCAGCCAGAAGCTCGCCGAATTCCAGGAGGAGTTTCTTCAAGGGAAGAATGATAAGGGCTATCTCCCCCCCGGGGCACTCCGGCTTGTGGAAAAGATGATCGACAGATTGGGTGCCTGTTGACAGTTAACTATTGAAGGACGAGTTTTGTGATGAATTTGATCCAGCGTTACGAGAAAGAGATCGAGAAGATGATGATCCAGTCTACATCTCATCATAACAGAGAGATTACGCCAGAGAATGTCTTTCAGGAAGCCAACCGGGTCAACCGCGGTTTCATGCGGAAAATAGTGGCGGAATTGATGCTGGAGGGGAGCGGGATTGAGGGACAGGACAACCTCAGGGAGCTGGCCGCCCTTGCGGCAGAGGGGAAGCGCTGTCTGTTGCTTCCGGCACATCTCTCCAATATGGATGTTCCAGCGCTCTGGTATCTGATGGAGCAGTCCGGGCCACAGATCGCGGAAATTTTTGAGAAGATCGTTTTTGTCGCCGGCCGGAAGCTCAATGAGGACAACCAGGTGATGAAGATGCTCAGTGAGATGTTCACCCGTTTGGTGATCACACCCAGGACCTTCTACGAAGGCATGGAAGAGGGGCCGGAACTGGATAGGCTCTTGAAAGAGGGCCAGGCGATCAATCTGGCCGCCCACCGGGTTGTGCGCCTGATGAGTGCAGAGGGCAGGATCTTTCTGGTGTATCCGTCCGGAACCCGGTTAAGACCCTGGGACAGCAGTACAGGCCGTGGACGACGCGAGGTGGAAAGTTATCTGCGGGTCTTTGACTACTTCTGCATTGGTGCCACAAAGGGCAATCTGCTCCCGCCGCAGCAGACGGAGATGCATGTGGAATGCCCGGAGGAGAGCAGGGTGGTGATGCGCTTCGGGGAAGTCCTCTCCACGAAAGCGTTCCGCAAGCAGTGCGCGGATGAGGCGGCAAAGCTGGAGGCTAACGGTCGGCCGGTGGAAGATCTGAAGCAGTATACTATTGACAGGGTGATGGAGATGATCGAAGCGCTTACGAAAAAAATCATCCTGCCAGAGGAGTAAGGATTGTAATATTAGTTTTTCTGTTTAAACTGGCGGCCGCCAGGATACGCTCAACATATAAAGACAGCTCAGAAGATTACGCTTCCATCTTAATGGAATAAACAATGTTACCTGGAGAGCTCCTCATAAGCCCATTTGAGCCAGGGGAGCATTTTCTCGATATCTGAAGCTTCGATGGTACCACCGCCCCAGAAGCGCAAACCTGCAGGTGCTGCTTTGTAGGAGCCGCAGTCGTAGGCCACCTCTTCGCGTGCCAGAAGTTTGATCATCTCCTTGACTTTGTCGGCAGCAAGATCGACGGTAAAGGTGATGCTTGTGGAGGAGCGCTGCTCTTTCTCTTCAGCGAGAAAACTGATCCACTCATTCTCCTCCACGAATTTTTCAAAGAGGGCCAGGTTGGCGAGAGAGCGTTTTTTCAGTTCTTCAACACCTCCGACTTCTTCCACCCAGTCCAGAGCAACGAGATAGTCTTCGTTACAGATCATGGAGGGGGTGTTGATGGTGGAGCCTTCGAAAATGCCGCTGATCAGTTTCCCGTCTTTAGTGAGGCGGAAGATTTTGGGTATGGGCCAGGCCGGTGTATAATTTTCCAGGCGGGTGACCGCACGCGGAGAGAGGATGATGATCCCGTGGCCCGCTTCACCGCCTAGCACCTTCTGCCAGGAGTAGGTGGTTACGTCCAGTCTGCTCCAGGGGATATCCATGGCAAATACCGCGGAGGTGGCGTCGCAGAGAGTGAGGCCTGTGCGGTCGTCGCTGATCCAGTCGCTGTTGGGGATTTTCACGCCGCTGGTGGTACCGTTCCAGGTGAAGACAATATCGTGGTCCATGTCGACCTGAGAGAGATCAGGAAGTTTGCCGTAGCCTGCTTTGAATACACGGCAGTCTTCAAGTTTCAGCTCCTTCTGGATATCGCCGGCCCAACCTGCGCCAAACGCCTCCCAGACCAGAACATCCACGCCGCGTTCGCCGAGCAGGGACCACATCGCCATCTCAAATGCGCCGGTGTCGGATGCAGGCACGATGCCGAGTTTGTAATCTTCAGGGATACCGAGCAGCTCTCTGGTACGGGTGATGGAGAGGGCCAGTTTCCCTTTTGCGAGAGCGCTTCTGTGGGAGCGTCCCAGAGAGGCGTCTTTGAGCAGGTCAAGAGAGTATCCAGGAAATTTACTGCACGGTCCGGAAGAAAAATTCGGATTTGCCGGTTTTGCGGTTGGTTTCATAAAGCCCTCCAGATGAATTTCAATTGATAAGATGAATATAACAGGGATAACGCTGTTGTTTATAAAAACAAATCAATTTCCGCGCGGTTGTGCATCTTTTTGCAAAAAAAAAGCGGAGGAGCTGATTTCTTTGCTATATATTACTGCTGGAGGGGTTATGCGGATACTGATAGCAGCTGGAGAGGTGTCGGGTGACCGCTTTGCGGCTGGTCTGGCGAGCTCCCTGGCTGTGCTGTGTCCGGATGTCCGGATTATCGGTATCGGTTCTGAAGCACTTGCGGCAGCCGGCGCGGATCTCCGCCTGGATCTCACCACTACTGCGAGTATTGGCCTGACAGAGGCTCTGCCCTGTCTCTTCAGGTCCCTCTTTTACCTGCGCAGGGCAAAACAACTGCTTGAAACAGAGAAGCCGGATCTGTTTATCCCGGTGGATTGCCAGGGATATAACCTTAAACTGGCCAGATACGCCAGGAAGCTGGGGGTCCCTGTAGTCTACTTCATTCCGCCTCAGATTTTTTTCTGGAATGATACGAAGCGCGGGCGGGCGATTGTCCCATTGTGTGGTTTGATTGTGTCTATCTATAGACAGGGGTATGAGTTCTACAGCGCCCTCGGCGCTAAGGTGGTTTTTGTCGGACATCCGCTTCTGGATGAAATGGGGGCAGCGGTTGCTTTACTGGAGGATATCGCCGGGAAACGCTGCATTGCTCTGGTTCCAGGGACACGCAAACAGGAGATCAAACGACTTCTGCCTGTTCTCCTGGAGACAGCCTCCGGTTTGCACGCCGAAGATGAGGGGCTGCTGTTCATTATCCCGGCTGCCAATCAGACGCATCAGCAGCAGCTGGAGAGACGGCTTCGAGGCTGCTCTCTTCCGGTCAGAATTGTTGCAGCGACGGCTGGAGCCGTGCTGCCGCACTGCGAGCTGTATATCGGGAAGTCAGGGACAGTCTCCCTGGAAGCCGCTCTGGCCAGGGTGCCGGCGCTGCTCGTGTATCGTCTTTCCCGGATTTCCTATTTTCTGCTGGCCCGGATTACTGGATTGGCAAAGAAGATCCGCTTTATCGGATTGCCGAATCTGCTCCTCAACAAAGAGGTTGTCCCGGAGTTTCTGCAGAAGCAGGCCAGAGCGGAGTTACTTATCCGGAAGGCAAAGGAGTTGCTGTATAATAATAAGACGAGAGAGGCGCAGTTGTCCGCGCTGGCAGCGGTGCGCAGACTGTCTGGAGAAGCGGGTGTGCTGGAGAGGGTTGCCCGGGCTGTCCTGGAATTTGGTGAGGAAGCTGGAGGTCAATGATGGATTTTTCTGACGCTTATCGCGCCGGCCGCCGTAAGGTCTCGCTGCTCCGGATATCCAGGCGTAAGAATTTGCTGCTCTCGCTTGAGGAGCTGACCAGTGTGGTCAAACCCCAGGGGGAGGTCTACGCCGGTATACGTGACGTCAATGTGCAGAAGATTATCGGTTCAGAGAGCCGCTCCAGGGATTTTTCAATGGGTTTTTTCCCTGTTTATAAGTGGATGGAGCCGCGCTGGACCAGGGTGAAGAAGCTGCTTCTGGAAGATAAGATCAGCGATCCGGTCAAGTTGCTGGAGTATGGAGGGTATTATTTTGTCCGGGACGGGAACCACCGGGTTTCCATTGCCAGAACCAATAAGATCGATTTTTTGACAGCAGAGGTGACACAGCTCAAGATCCCGGTGGGTCTGCCTGAAAACATGAACCGCGGGTTGATTGAGGTCTTCCGTGAGAAGAAGCGCTTTCAGCTGGAGACCCATATTTTTGATGTGATCCCTGAGGAGCATTTTCGCGTGCAACTCCCGGAGACATGGGAACGGATCCGGGTTTCTATCTACCGCGGCCATAAGGAGTGGTTCATCAAGAAGAATGGGTATATCCCGGAAGATGAAATGCTTATCCAGAGCTGGGATGTGGAGCTGTATGAAACAACGCTGGAATTTATCCGTAAGCACCATCTGCCCATATTGACCCCCGGGCTTCTGGAGACTGATGTGTTCTGCGAGCTGATGGACCTCTGGGCCCTGATGCCTGACGCCTGGTTCCCCCGGGTGTATGACAGCTTTGTCCGTGGAGCCAGACGGAGGAATATTTTTCGCTCGGTTGTCTTTCTCTTCCGTCATTTCTTCGACTCATTCAGATTGAGCCGCCATGATGAGCAACACCTCTTTCTGCAGGTCTCCAGGCTTCTTTTTTTTCGTCCTGAGGCTGTAATCCCAGATGGAGGGCGCGCCTGGTACCGTTTTCTCAGGAAGCAGATCATGGGTGCGCACTACCGCTGGCTTGCGAAAAAGCTGGGGCGTAACCCCTATATGCATGAATTGACGCGCAGCTGGTATGATGATCTTCTTGAGCCCGCCTACAGCCTCTATTTATCCGAAGGCGTGAAGGAACCCTTTCCCTTGTTCTATATGCGCTGGATGCGCCGCTGGAAAAAATTGCTCAGCAGGGGAGAAATCACTCTGGAGAAATCTTTCCAGGCCCAGCTGCGTCTGCGGGGACTCCATAAACGCGGAAGGAAAAAATGAACCGCGGCAGAGCTATATTAAGAGATTGCAAAGCGTTAGTTCCTGTGTTAGGCTGGTTTTTATCAGAAGTAATATTATGAAGAAGAGGAGGTCGGCTATGTCCCTCTGGGAGCAAATAGAAGGCGTTATTAATGAAACGGTATCTTTTTCCAGGCAGGCGTATGAGAGGGCCCGGGAAATCGGGAGTATAACGAAGAAGGAATTTGAGATTAAGGCGCTTCAATCTCAAGTGCAGAAGGTGTATACCCGGATGGGTGCTTCCATGCACCGGCGGTTCAGCGAGGGGGGACAGGAATCCATTTCCTCAACAGATACAGAGGTACTGGGGTTTATTGAGGAACTCAAGAAAATTGAAGAAGAAATACAGGCCCTGGAGATTGAGCTCTCCGCTCTCCGGGGACAGAAAAAGCCTCCCGGTACTGCGGACGCCACTCCGCCAGAGGACTCCAGATAATATCCCTGTAGCGGGACCTGTATTTATGAGGACGCTTTCAGGGCCCCTTTTATTTTTTCTGCGAAGCGGATTGCGTCCTCTCTGTCCAGATAGGCGTGGGGAGCGATTCGGAGCCTGTTATCCCGCACGTTGGCCAGGACGTTTCTCCTGGCGAGCTCTTTCCGTAGTTTTCCCGGATCTGTAGCCGGGAAAGTACAGGAGAAGATGCCGGAACGGTTTTCCCCTGGATAGTCTCCGAAGATCGTTCCGCCTGCAGAGCGTACGGCTTCCTGGAACGCCCCTGCAACTGACAGCACCCTTTTTTCAACTGCCGCCATCCCGATCTCCAGAGTCAGCTCCAGCGATTTATCAAAAGTAACGATATCCGCGTAGTTTTTTGTCGCGTATTCGAAGCGGAGCATACCGTCCCGGGGTATGAGTTTATAGTCAAGCAGCCGGTCGTATCCAGCCACCCCCTCCGCGCCGACAAAAAGTTGACGGATCTTATTCATAAAGGATGGTTTCATATAAAGGAACCCGAGTCCCAGAGGCCCCCAGAGCCATTTCCAGGCCGGGCAGGCCAGAGCATCGATGTCAGCCTCTTCTACATTAAGCTGCAGCGCACCCACCCCCTGCGCTCCATCCACTATCAGATGGATTCCTTTCTCTCTGCATATTTCTGCCAGCAATTTGAGATTATTGCGGAAGCCGGTGCACCACTCCACAAAGGAGATGGTCAACATAACGGTCTCCGGACGGATATAGTCCTGAATTTTTTCAGCAGGGAGGCTGCCGTCCGGCTCCTCTTCTACGAAATCAAGAGTAACCCCTTTGTATTCCAGATTCAGCCATGGATAGACATTTGCAGGATACTCCTTGTCTGCTGTGAGGATGCGATCACCGGGTTGAAACGGATAGCCCTGCGCAATGATATTAAGTCCTTCAGCAGTGTTGTGGGTGATGGCAAACCGCTCCTCCGAACTCCCCAGTAGCCGGGCCAGTTTTTTCCGGACAGTCTGATCCCGCTGCGGAAATTCTGTTATCAGAGCAGGGAACCCAGCTTCTGTAAAGCGACGGCTGCAACGGATCGCCTCTTCACTTGCGCGTAGTGGCGGTGGACAAATGCCGGCGTTATTGCAGTTGATGGAGTGTGCGGTGAAAGGAAATTCTTTTTTCAGATCCACGGGTTTGCCTCCGGTTCCGTAATGCGTTCTTTAAAACATTACCATATTTTTGAGAGGAAAAGGCAGCGTTGTGATTTCTGGATAGGCGCCGGCTGGTGAATATGAAGGGGATGACACTCGATCAGATTATTGTGGTAAGGCGGCTGATTTATTCCAGAGTACGCTGCTAATGGTCGAAAAAATGGAAATCGAGTGGAGGTTTTGCCGGAAATGCCGGATAAAGGATGATCAAAGTCATCACTTTTATATCTTGCTGCAATCTATAGACATGTTTTATGGCATCTAATTTTCCCCCGGCTGTTTCCAGATGATCCAGATACACCTCCAGCGCTATCCTCAAAACTTCAGCCATACTGATCCTGTATACAAAGGCAAAATTTCTAACCATCTCTCTCTGTGCACCGGTCTGGATAAGCACTGTCTCTGTTTTATCCTCTTTACGGGTACGGCTCTTAAAACCGCTTGCCGTGGTGAAGAGAATCTTTCTTCTGTTATGCTGAGCTGCAGTGAATCTGAATGCTCGAGCAGCAAATCTGCTCAAAGAGCTGTTGCGTATACCGCAATATCTGATCAGCCGTTTCTCCAGAGCATTTTCAAAACGAAAACCGAAATAATGCGCTTGTTTTTCCATGATCTATAGAACCAGAAGAGCCCCTGAAGTTCCATTTAAAATCTCCTTAAACGTGCGGCCAGTTGCCGGCCAACAACAGAGGAGACAGTTCAACCACCCTGGTCGTCATGGAGGATAATATAGATACTAAAAACCCCACCAAGACAAACCGCCCGGTGGGGTAAACCATTAAATGGAGAAACCCATACTTTCTGGCGGCGCTAGAACCTGACGATCGTTTCCAGTCCTCCGTAAAAGTCAGGGTCACCGCTCTCTGTATAGAGGATAGCCTGCGCCCAGAGCCAGATTTCTACACCCTTGACCGGATAGATATACAGTGTGGGAACAATCCAGATCTGCTCCTTTACGTCGCTGGCATGAAATTTGTGAAATTCTATCGGCAGGCCGAAGCTGAGGTAGTCGCTCAGTTTGACCCCTGGCTCAACATAAGCAAGGAACTCTTCCAGCGCAACACCAAGATAGTTCTCATTTATCCCCTCATCATCCATAGTGTAGAGCAGGTAACCGGCAAGAGAGAGATTACCGCCCGGAGAGAGGCTGAAGCTGACAGAAAGGTTGAGGGCCGCATCCCCGAATTCCGGGGTCCCCTCAATGACGGGGCTGATAAAACCTGCTGTCAGCTTGATCCCGGCAGGCAGCCCCTCGAAGGTCGCACCGAGCGCCAGCGCACCTCTATTGGTATTATCCAGGGTGAAAGCCCTCTGTTTGTAGGAAGCCATTATATCCAGACCGGAAAATTTTATATTCCCGGAAATGACAGCATCTTTGTCCCCATCCACGCCAGCCATGACTTTATACTCTATTTTCTCAGAAGACATGGCGAACGCTGCACCGCGGAGAAACGTCTCCGGAGTGATGATGGAGAGCCTCTTATAATATCTTATAATAATAGTAGGCGTCCATACTCCCATACTGATAGACCAGGTCGATCAGCTCCACGCTGCTCCCTGTGCCGAGTTTGTCGGAAAGTGTCACGGTAAGTCCGTCAAAGTCGAGGCTGGTCCAGCGATTGGTCGGATTTTCGCCGGCTGCCGGAACGCGTCCGAACGTAGAGGCGGCACAAAAACCTGCGGAAACGCCGCTTCCGAAATCGAGATTCATCCCCAGGCCAAATTCGTGGGCTGCCAGATAACCGCCTTTGAAGTCCGCCATCAGATCAGCATCGAGATCGCCGCTGAAACTGACCTTTACCGCTGCAAGGGGCAGGGTGAGGGTAATGCATACAAGAATAGCTGCAATTCTTCCTCTCATTTTGATTTTCATTAAAGAACTCCTCCTGTTGTTAGATGTTAATGCTTCTCGCAAAGAGTGTGCCAGCATCTGAAACCCGTATCCTGTTGTGTAACTCATTACATTTCATACAGATATAGCATATGGGCGAACTGGATCCGAATTGTTGCTGTCATGCTTACTGTGCTTGAAGTGCTTAAAAAAGCAATCTTATGCCTTATAGATAATCAATTCACCTTCATCACGGCAAGGTGCTTCCCCGGCTTTCATGCCGGGATAATTCTACTGTGAAGCTCCCGTGATCTTCTTGTAAAAAAAATAGCTATCCTGTATACTGATTAAAGATAGGGTAAATCCTATTTTGTTGTTCAAGCCTGAACCTTGTTCCAGGTCAGGTCATGAAAGGAACCCTACCGCATGCTGGACCCGGTTCAACTCAGCGTCCCCATTGCAAAACACAGCGACGGCCATACAAAGCTGATCCAGGAAGGAGCTGTTGATTCCGGAGTATGCAACGAACAGAGTCACCGGATTACAGACAATCCAATCCTGCAAAAAATACCGTTCATCATGCCCACGACTACGGATGGTCCAGGAGCAGTGAGACAGCGTCATCAACAGATGTATGATATCTACACTATTACAAAACAGGCAAAGACCCTTAAAAACCCGGGGGGCTTCTTCAGGGAATTCAGCTTCATTGAAAAACGGAGGATTGCTTGATCAGCGTGCTCATTATTGAAGACGACGCAGAAATATGCGAACTGCTTATGGAACAGTTAACCCGCTGCAATTATCTCACTGTCTGCCGGAGCTGCGGTTCCGATGCGCTCCACTGGCTGGAGACCAATACCCCGAGCCTGATGGTGCTTAACTACAGCCTCCCTGACATGAACGGCAAAGAATTCATTACTCAGCTGAGAGAAACGCACGAACTGATCCCCCCCTTCATCATTGCCGCAGAGCAGGGGAATGAGAAGATCGCCGTTGAGATGATGAAACTCGGGGCAAAAGACTATATCACCAGGGACAGAGCTTTCCTTGATCTGCTCCCGGAAGTGATCAAGCATATAGAGAAAGAGATCTCCAGCGAAGGCAAGCTGAAACTGGCCAGGGAGCAGCTGTGGCAGAGCCGCAAGATGGAAGCCATCGCTAAACTCGCCAGAAGGATGGCCCACGATTTCAACAACATACTCACCGGCATCCTCGGCGCTTCCTGTGTTCTCCAGAAAAGGATGACAGAGGATAAGGAAGCTCAGGACTTTCTTAAAATAATAATTGAATCATCCGAGAGAGCTGCAGATCTGACTGCGAAGCTCCTCGTCTTCGGAGGGGAGGGGGAATCCCCCGCTACACCGGTCGATCTACATCAGATGATCACAGATACAGCAGCACTGCTGGAACGGCGTATCAGTAAAAAAATATCCATCCAGTGCGAATGCAATGCCATCCAGCAGACCATTCCGGGCGACTGCACACTGCTGCAGAGTGCACTGCTTAACATGGGAATAAACGCTGACCAGGCTATGGACTCAGGAGGAACACTCACCTATGCAACACAAAACATCTTCCTTGATGAAACTCTCTGTAATGAGAGCTCCTTTGACATCAAGCCCGGTACCTACCTCCAGATCACAGTCCGTGATACTGGAACCGGGATCACGCCCGAGAACCTCCGTAAAATTTTTGTACCCTTCTATACAACCAGGACAGAGAGCGAAGGGAGAGGGCTGGGCCTATCCACAGTCTACGGAACCGTTAAGCAACACCACGGATCAATCACTGTACAAAGCAAAGTGGGCTCAGGGACCAGCTTCTATGTCCATCTACCCATAGCAGAATAAGATATCGAGGTCACAAGCAGACAGCCCCACACCGCCCTTCTCACCGCACTCCCTGCTGTTTCTCTTTGGTTACTCTACTCTGCTTCTTGCTGTTCAACCATTTTCTCCCGGGAAGGGTCGCCTTCAAACCAGCAACTGACAGCCGCCCGCTATAAGCAAGAGGCGATCATCATGAAGAGCAACAAAACATTCGTAAGCGCTGAATTAACCGCACTGAATAACAGGAAAAGCCGCGGATGGCATAGCAAGTAATGCTGCTTTTTCTACCGGAAAGCCCGCATACAGGATCTGGTTCTGTTTTTTCTGTCCGCTTCCTTCATGACCTGCAGCATGGTTTCTTCATACACTTATCAATGGGCCGGACAACAGTTCTTTGATCAAAGTTGCATAATCGGGTCAATTTGCGGCGCCTCTTCTGCTATTTCATCAAACAGGCTGCCGGAAAGCGGATTAAGGTGCATGTTTTGTTCGACTATCATGGCATACTGGTCTACCCGCTACAAGGTGGGGTTAATTTAGCGCTTATGGACTTCGGTAAAGTGAATAAAGCATCTTGAGTGTAGCCCATGAGCTTCTAAAAAACCTGACCACCTTCAGGTGGCCGGCATGTTTATCACCAGATGGACATGGATCCCTTAACTCATGCCCATCCCCGTGAAAAAAGCAGTGAGGTAAAAATCAGGCATCCGGAGGGGTTGTTGTCCCAAAATCCGAACTATCAAGAGAAAATCGATCGGAACCTGCACCGGTGCCCCATGTCATATTTCCGGCAAGATCTATACTGATGATATCCGTGGAAGTTGTCAAAGCCACCCAGTTCGCAGGCTGATCGCGATCAGCACTGCTCACATCATTGACCAGATATTTTGTGCTACCATCCTGAGTGAATTGCACGTGATAGCGGGTTTCCGCAGCAGCATCTGTAACCGGAATATCTACAGAATACCATGTATCCCAGTTGAAACTGTTTGTCAGGGAGTAGGTAGTTGCCCATCCATCCCCACCATTGCCGCTGAACCAGAGCCTGAGATTGGTTCCCGCCCCGGACCAGTCAGGAGTAGCAACCCATACAGTGATCGTCTCTGCAGACGTTGCGGGGACAACCACCGCAAGGGGATCTGTGATCGCAGTATCCGTTTCATCAGCATCATTCTCCACCAGCAGCGTAAGATAGACCGCAGTCTCCACATCCGGGGGGGTTATGGTCCCATCAAGGGCGATCACACCTGTATCGTCAGAAGTAGTGATAGTTATTGTGAACCCGGGCTCCACCGGCAGGGTCAGAAATGTATCACCCTGTGCAGGTGCTGTAATAAAAGATATCTCATCAGCGATATCAAACGCCGTCACATCATCACCCTCTCCTGCAATTGCAGCCCCTGCACAACCCACCAATGCAATACCAGGTATTAAAGCAAGCAATACCACAAAAAACTTCTTCATCCTTCCTCCTGAATTTTCTTCCGGTATCCTGACAGCCCGAAATTTTGAATAACTTAACAGAACAGGTTACAGTTAAGTATAATATCATATACTTCTATGAAATTCAACCAACCATTACAAAAATGGTATGAGAAAAAAGCGCCCGCATGCACAGGCGCTTTTTTCTATAGATATACGTAAGTTTATTTCCTCATCTTTGCATTGAGGGTGTTGCGGTTGATCCCGAGGAGACGGGCCGCTTCGGAACGGTTACCTCCCGTCTTCTGCAGTGCCCATTCTATCAACTTGCGCTCCACTTCCCCGACCACACTCCTGTAGATACCACCCTCAACACGCAGGAAGCTGTCCGTCATCCTGTCGGAAAAGATATTGGAAAGCACATCCCCTCCAGCAACCGGCGGAGCTGCAGCAGCCTCAGCGGAAATATTCAGGTGAAATTTCTCGATGTGCCCTTTCCCTGCTATGATAAAAGCCTGCTCAAGTATATTCTGCAGCTGTCGGACATTGCCCTCCAGCTTGAGACTCGAAATCACAGCAAGCGCTTCATGGGAGATACCGCCGCACTCAACCGCCTCACGCTCGGCAAGCTTCTTCAGGTATTCCCTGGCTATCAACTCCACATCCACACGCCGTTCTCTCAGAGGCGGAATATCAATCCGGAATACATTCAGTCTATAATAGAGATCTTCCCGAAAGGTCCCATCTTTGATCATCTGTTCCAGATTGCAGCTGGTCGCGGCCAGTATCCGCACATCCACAGGTACGGGACGGTCGCCACCAACGACATCAACCTCCTTCTGCTGAATCACACGCAACAGCTTGGTCTGCATGGCAACAGGCATGTCCCCTATCTCATCCAGAAAAAGTGTTCCCCTGTCCGCCAGCACAATCTTCCCTTTTTTGCTTGCTGTTGCCCCGGTGAAGGCCCCCCTGACATGGCCGAAGAGCGCGGATTCCAGCAGAGAATCCGGAATCGCAGCGCAGTTGATCTTCACAACCTCACCCCCGATCCGACGGCTTCGTTTGATGATCGCATCAGCAACCAGCTCCTTTCCAGTCCCGGACTCTCCGGTGATCAGGACAGTAGCTTCGGAATCAGCAACAAGCTCAATTTTCTTATAGATATCCAGCATTGGAGGAGAGATCCCCACCATATTGTCAAAACTATAATGGGACTGCACCTCTTGCTTGAGCCGGGCGTTCTCCTGTAGAAGCGCATTGCGTTCTCTGGTGGAGAGTTCCTCAACCTGGAGAGCCTGAGCAAGAAGGGACGCCAGGACCGTAAGAAGGCTGATGTTGGTACCAAAATGTTTATTATCCAGCGGTTTATCCACTGAGAGAACACCGACGACATCATTCTTAATCTTAATCGGCACTCCGATAAAAGAGAGCCCCCTCCCCTGGCCCCGCATTCTGCTGCGGGCCCTGGTCCTGTCTAGAAATTCCGGATCTTCAAAAAGATCGCGCACAGCATACGGCTCCCCTGTAGCGATAATCTTACCGGTGATCCCTTCCCCGGAACGGTAGACGCCATTCTTTATTTCATCATCAGAGAGACCCACAGCACTGCTGATTGCATAACTATCTCGATCCCCGGTCTGTAGAACAATGGTTCCTCGTTCCATCTGTAACTCTGATTGCAGTATCCGCATTAACTGCGAAAACTTCTTCGTCAACGATTCTGCGCCATTCAGAATCTCGGAAACCCGAATCAGGATATCCTGCACCAGCAATCTGTCTTCCAGTTTTTCAATAGTAGAAATCTTTGTATGCAACAGGGTCGCGTAGGTGGCGACAATGGAAAGCGTATCCAGCTGCTCCTCTGTAAAAGCATTCTTTTTTCTACTATCCAGATTGAGCACAGCGATGGTCTTCCCGAGCATCCGCAACGGAACAGCCAGCTCACTCCGAATATTTCCCTTCACTCTATAATATCTACCGTCAACCTCTGTATCATGACAGAGATACGGCTTTCCATTGGCGGCTACCCATCCGGTGATCCCCTGCCCCACTTTGAGCCGCATCTCCTGCTGAACATGCCCGGTGAACCCTCTGGCAGCCGCCACATCCATATATCCATCATCTGAAACAATCATCAAAGTACCGGAAGTGGCTTCTGTATAATCAATGCAACGATCCAGTACCTGATTGAGCAGCTCCGTATCATTCCGGGAACTCCCGATATCAGAAGCCAGCTCATCAAGAAAAGAGTAACCGGTTCTCATAACAAACCTCATCAAAAAATGTTAACTGCTTAAAAATATAGCATATACCCATATTATGTGCAAGAAAATTACATTTTGGAAAATATACTTTGCAGCTCCCGCCGAAATAGGTTAAATTCTCAATGTTTCCAGATCAGGAGACAAGGCACCACAGAAGCCCTATGAAGGGTTCAGTAAGGAGACACTATGTTCAATGACAATCTTGATGTAACAGAAGTATTCGCTTCCAATGTCTTTAATGACAAAATCATGAAAGAGCGCCTGCCGAAAGACACCTACAGGTCTCTCAAAAAGACTACCGACTTTGGTGAACCCCTCCAGCCCGAGGTGGCCAATGTGGTAGCCAACGCCATGAAAGACTGGGCGATCGAAAAAGGGGCAACCCATTACACCCACTGGTTCCAGCCGCTGACCGGCTCTACTGCGGAGAAGCATGACTCTTTCATCTCTCCAACTACTGACGGCAGCGTGATCATGGAATTCTCCGGCAAGCAGCTGATTCAGGGGGAACCGGACGCCTCCTCTTTCCCCAGCGGAGGACTTCGCGCCACTTTTGAAGCACGCGGATACACAGCCTGGGACGCTACCAGCCACGCTTTTCTCAAAGAGGACTCAGGAGGCAACGTAACCCTCTGTATCCCGACCGCCTTCTGCTCGTATAACGGAGAGGCGCTCGACAAGAAAACGCCGCTCCTGCGCTCTATGAACGCTGTCTCCACGCAGGCGATCCGCGTTCTCCGCGCACTTGGGGACAGCACTGCAACCCGCGTTGTCTCCAGTGTTGGTCCTGAACAGGAATATTTCCTTGTGGACAAGGAGCTCTACGCAGAGCGCCTTGACCTGATCACAACAGGCCGCACACTCTTCGGGGCCCCCTCCCCCAAAGGCCAGGAGATGGATGACCACTACTTCGGCGCGATCAAAGATCGGGTCAGTGAGTATATGAAAGACCTTGATGTAGAGCTCTGGAAAATGGGGATCACCTCCAAAACCAAACACAATGAGGTTGCTCCAGGTCAGTTCGAGATGGCTCCCATATACGCAACCGCCAATATCGGAACAGACCACAACCAGCTCGTCATGGAGACCATGAAGAAAGTGGCTCTCCGCCACGATCTGGTCTGCCTGCTTCACGAAAAACCGTATGCTGGCATCAACGGCTCCGGGAAACACAACAACTGGTCACTCGGTACCAACGAAGGGCAGAACCTGCTCGATCCTGGCAATACTCCACAGGAAAACCAGCTTTTTCTCCTGATGCTGGCTGCTCTGGTCAAATCCGTTGACACCCATGCGGACATCCTCCGCGCCTCTGCTGCAAACAGCGGAAATGACCACAGACTCGGCGCCAACGAAGCTCCTCCTGCAATCGTCTCCATTTTCATGGGCAGCGAGATAACAGAAATCATCACCAAACTCGCCAGAGGCGAAAAACATGGAGACAGGGGCAACTCCTTTGTCAATATCGGTGTGGACTATCTGCCGCCACTCCCCAAAGACAACACAGACCGCAACCGGACCTCTCCGTTCGCCTTCACCGGCAACAAATTCGAATTCCGTATGATCGGCTCTTCCGCCTCCATCGCAGGCCCCAATGTTGTACTCAACACCATTGTTGCTGAAGCACTTGATGAAATCGCCAACAGATTGGAAAGCGCTTCTGATGTCAATGCGGAATCCGCTGCAATCATCAAAGAGTATATCAACAAGCACGAGCGGATCATCTTCAATGGCGACGGCTATGCGCCCGACTGGGTAGTGGAAGCGGAAAAACGGGGTCTTCCCAATATCAAATCAACGGTTGAAGCGCTCAAATCCTTCATCAGCCCTGAGTCATTGGACCTGTTCGCCAAATACAATGTCCTCAGCAAAAAGGAGATGCAATCCCGCTACGAAGTCTATACAGAGCAGTACTCCATGCAGATCAATATTGAGGCTGTAACCGCTCTCCAGATGGTTAAACGGCAGTACCTGCCCGCTGCTGTTCTCTACTCCAGCGAACTGGCTGAGTCCATCGACAGGGTCAAGAAGGCCGGAGCGTCTGCTGCGTACCAGGAAAAACTCCTCGACAAAGTCAGCTCCCTTCTGAACAGCGCTTCCACCAAACTGGAGAGGCTGGAAGCCAATACCGCAAAAGCTCAGGGATTGGAAGGCACAGCCCAGGCTGAGAGCTACAGGGATGAGGTGTTCACAGCGATGAATGCCCTTAGAGAGGACATCGACGCTCTGGAAGAGATCGTTCCTGCGGATATATGGCCGGTCCCGAGCTACTGTGACCTGCTGTTTCAGCTGTAATCCTGGCCAGCTCTGACAGACCGCCCGTCGAGGGCGGTTTTTTTATATTTTATGAGATATAAACCATCGCCAGTTGCATAAATACTGAGATAAACATCAAGCAAAAATTAATTTGACTGAGTTTCAAACGCATTCTACAATCCACCTACTGGCAATTATGCCAATATTCCAGAAGGAGGATTAGATGATTCAATGGCCCAAATCGAACGATGCCCTGGGCACAGTAAACAGAGGCAACCCCTGTGAGTCCGGGCTCTGCACTCTATGCCGGGCGGACTGCAAGGGCAAATGCGAAACCTGGATGGCCAGCCTCACAGGACGCAAAATTCTTTACCCGAGGGACTTCGGCTCCATTACCTCAGGCAGCGCCAACACCACTCAGCTCGGAGTCAGCTATAACTCACTCCGTATCCAGGGCTACGCATACGGAGCTCAAGGGGTCCCCCCTGGACTGAGTAATGACCCGGACGACTGTATCTTCCCAAATGTAAATACGGAAACCGAATTCGGTACTGAAGTAAAAGTGAAATGCCGCCTCCCGATTATGACCGGCGCGCTCGGCTCCACCTTCATAGCATCCAAGTACTGGGATTCCTTTGCTGCAGGAGCCGCCCTTTGCGGTTTTCCGATCGTTGTCGGAGAGAACGTGGTCGGGGTGGATAAACAATCCGATCTAAAAGCTGGTAAAACTGAAACGGCCCCGGAACTGGACAGAAGGATCAATACTTTTCTACGCTACTACGACGGTTATGGAGCGATCATCGTCCAGATAAACGTGGAAGACACAAGAAACGGCGTCGCGGAATACATTATCAACAAATTCGGAGATAAAGTTATCCTGGAACTCAAATGGGGTCAGGGAGCCAAAGTCATCGGCGGAGAAATTCAGGTCACGGATATCGAATACGCTCAATTTCTCAAAGACCGCGGTTATGTGGTTGATCCGGATCCATACGATCCCATAGTTCAGACCGCCTTTGAAGCCCGGGCGATCACCTCCTTTGCCCGTCACAGCCGTCTCGGGAGCACCAATCTGGACACCCCCGGACAGGTACAGGACGATTTCATGTCCTCTGTAGAAGCTCTGCGAAAAATGGGCTATAGACGGATCTCTCTGAAGACAGGCTCCTATGGAATGGAAGCTCTGGCCATGGCCATCCGCTATTCCGCAGACGCCGGGCTGGATCTCCTCACCATAGACGGTTCTGGAGGCGGCACAGGGATGAGCCCCTGGAACATGATGGAGCACTGGGGTGTTCCTTCTCTCCATCTCCATGCCAGAGCATACGAATACTGCAAGGTTGTTGCAGACAGCGGCGTCAAAGTCCCTGATATCTCCTTTGCCGGCGGATTCGCCCGCGAAGACCATATCTTCAAGGCGATCGCTCTCGGCGCTCCCTTCTCCAAACTGATCTGCATGGGACGTGCTCCGATGATTCCCGGCTATCTGGGCAGCAATATCGAAGGCGTCTTCAAACCCGAAGAACGGCAGAGGCTCTCCGGGCATTGGGAGCAACTCCCGCCGAGCGTGAAAGAATTCGGCAAATATCCGGAAGAGATCTTTGCCGGGTGGGAAGCAGTGAAGAACAAAGTCGGAGCTGATGAGATGAAGAACATCCCCTTCGGCGCTGTGGCCATGTACGGTTACGTGGATAAACTCTCAGCTGGTCTGCAGCAGTTCATGGCTGGAGTCCGAAAATTCAACATCAGTCAACTAACCCGTGATGATCTGATGGCAGCCAACAGGGAAACGGCTGAGGTGACCGGCATCCCCTTCCTGACCGACGCACTCGACGAATCAGCAAGAAAAATCCTCAAAGGATAACAAACAAAATATGAAAAGGTACTGCAGATCATCAACAAGAGTACGGCCTTGTCCTCTTAAAACCTGACATGCTGTGCTCATCGTGACCGTGCAGGCTGACGCACATCAAAACAAAGGAGTATACAATGAAATGGAAAGTGGTTCTCACAGCACTCATGCTGGCTATAACCCTCAGCGCATACGGGGAAAAACCACCCGCGGGCAAAGCAACAGCACCTGAAAAAATAAAAATCAGCGAGCAGAAGCTGCTCACCCTGCGGATGAAAGGCCCCTACCAGCTGATGAATAAGGCTTTTGGAGAGGTCTATATGGCTATGGGAAAACTGGGCCTGCGTCCCGCCGGAACGCCGTTCGCAATCTACTTCAACAACCCCACAAAAGTTAAACCAGCAGAATACGATTGGGAGGTTTGTGTCCCTGTTGACAGAAAAGCCAAACCAAAAGCACCTGTTAAATTCCGGATCCAGAAAGCTATGGAAGCGGTCTCTCTGGTCTACACCGGCCCTTATGGTACCAAAGAACACACCGGCTGCTACAGCAAACTGATAGCATTCGGCAGCAGCCTCAAAGGATATATCAGCGGTCCCCCCAGGGAGGTATACCATGAGATGAAAGGATTCCAGGGCGGAAAGAAAAACGTCACCCAGATCTATTTCCCTGTGGAAAAAAAATAAGCTGGCTATTGCTCATCAACGTTCCAGGGCGCAAAACCCACTAGCTCCATAATCAACAGCCTATTTTTTAGGCTGTTGATTATTATATAGGCAATCAATCTTCAATGTCGGCAAAAACCTCTCTACAGTCGCTTATCGCGTCACTCTTAATTTATTCCCCTGTAAGCAATTAACTTTTTTACCTTTTCTTCCTTACCTGGCACGCCCTTTGCCTTATAGAAACTGCCACCCCTGATAGGGCGGCTGAGGGGTTACCCATACCTCAGCTCCCCCTTTTCCGCCATACGGACGTTGTCCGGACAGAGGAGCAGGCGCCAGGCATAACAACTTTTTCCTCCCTGAAAAGGGAGAATGATCGAAACGAAAGGAGAACGTTATGAAAAGGTTGTCCATTATCATTACAGCTTCAATTCTTCTCACCATTCTGGCCGCGCCGGTAATTCTCAGCGCAGAACCCGCGAAAACAGCACCGGCTGCAGACGCAAAAGCCAAATTTGAACAGGCTAAAAAGGACTGGATCGAGAAAACCACCAGAGAGGGGAAAACCTCAGGCGATATTGTCTGGACCCTGGTTGCCGCCTTTCTGGTGTTCTTCATGCAGGCTGGATTCGCGCTTGTAGAGACCGGATTCACCAGAGCCAAAAACTCCGTGAACATCATCATGAAAAATCTGATGGACTTCAGTATGGGCGCTGTCGCCTATTTCCTCATCGGATTCTCTTTGATGTTCGGCCCGGACGTCCTCGGCGGCCTATTCGGCTTCGCCAGTACAGGGATCTTCAGCCCCAATGCGCTGCCTGTGAGTAAGGAACTGGTTGACGCTGCCGGCAAAACAGTCACACTGCTCAACAACGACTATCTCTGGCAGTTCACGTTCTGGATCTTCCAGGCAGTATTCGCCGCAACAGCAGCCACAATCGTATCAGGTGCCATGGCGGAAAGAACCAGGTTCTCTTCCTACCTGGTATACAGTGCGGTCATTTCGGCGATTATCTACCCGGTCTCCGGCCACTGGATCTGGGGCGGCGGCTGGCTCGGCGATCTCGGCTTTACAGACTTTGCCGGTTCCACAGTCGTCCACTCCCTCGGTGGATGGGCCGCTCTTATGGGTGCCATGATTCTCGGACCCCGCCTCGGAAAGTACGGACCTGATGGAAAATCACGCGCTATCCCGGGCCATAATATCCCGCTGGCAGCACTCGGTGTATTCATCCTCTTTTTCGGATGGTTCGGGTTCAACCCGGGAAGCACGCTGGAAGCCAGCTTCTCGATTGGTGTCATAGCCGCCACCACAGCTCTGGCAGCTTCAGCTGGTGCTCTGACATCCATGATAACTATCTGGGTTATGCACAGCAAACCTGACGCCTCCATGACCTTAAACGGCGTTCTGGCAGGACTTGTCGGGATCACAGCCGGATGCGCCAATGTTTCTCCGCTCGGTGCCTTGATTACCGGCGCAGTCGCCGGTGTCCTGGTTGTCTTCTCCGTTGAGTTCATCGATAAAAAGCTGAAGATCGACGATCCGGTTGGTGCGGTTTCCGTACACGGCGTCTGTGGTGCATGGGGAACTCTGGCTGTCGGTCTCTTTGCTGATCCGGCATTCGGCGGCGCCAAAGGACTCTTCACAGGCGGCGGCCTGGGCCTCTTCTGGACACAGCTGATCGGTGTTGCTGCGGTCTTTGTCTGGGCCAGCTTCATGTCCCTCATCCTCTTCCTGGGCATCAAGCACACCATCGGCCTGCGCGTCAGCGACGAAGAGCAGATCAAAGGTCTGGATGTTGAAGAACACGGTATGGAAGCCTACTCCGGATTCCAGATCTATACAACTGAATAGGAGGGTCTCCAATGAAACTCATTATAGCAATGGTACAACCCCATAAACTCAACGATGTCAAACAAGCACTCTACAAAGCGGAAGTCCATAAAATGACAGTCACCAATGTCCTTGGTTGCGGACAGCAGCGCGGCTTTCATGAGACCTACCGTGGTGTAGAGACAGAGGTCAACCTCCTCAAAAAAGTCCGCATCGAAATTGCGGTTAACGAAGAATTTGTCAGGCCGACTATCGAAGCGATTATTGCAGGAGCACGAACAGGACAAATCGGAGATGGTAAAATATTTGTAACCGCACTGGAACAGTGCTACCGTATTCGAACCGGCGAAAAAGGACATGAAGCCATCGGATAAAGAGCTCCAGCAGGAGGGCCCGCACAGGGCCCTCCTGTTTCTGTTTTATCGAGAGAAAAGGGGGCAAGCCCTGGCTTCGTCCATTCTCCCCGATTAACACTCAATAATCAAAGAGCGGTCTCAAAGTGTCGAAATCAGCACTCATCTCCATATCAAGCATCATGCTGATACTGTTGAGTATGGTTAGAGCATTCCGGTTGGCATCAGCACCGGTGAAAACCTCCAGACGCCTGCAGATACCGCGGTTGACTTTATCCACCAGAGCCATTCGCTCACTCAACCTCTCCAGTGAAAAATCAAGATGACCGGTCTTCTGATATTCAAAATACTGACGCATGAAGAAACAGCTGAAGTGACGAAAAATAGTCTCTTCCATAGATGCGAAGGGAAGATGAAAACGGGCCATCGGGCGGAGGATAGCCATATGCGGACAGCCGCTGGTTGCCATATAGAGCCCCAGCAAAGAACGCAGACCGTCGGTCACCCTGCCGGTTTTCATATAGATGCGCTCTTCGACACGTACAGATATGTGCACCTCTTCTATGGAAAACACATCCGCGAAAGTCGCCGCCAACCCTGAGACATTGCGGGCAATGGGGCAGAACTCCACCTCAGAGACAGAAAAGGGACAAATCTCACACTGGCAATAATCAAGCCGGGCCCACTCGACGGTACACGGATGCGGGTCCGGAACAGCCTGGATACTATCATCCAGCTCAATCGTAAAAAAGAAATCCTCACGGTCACTGTCAAATCCGAAGCTGTATTCAATCGTTATCACAAGGCTATTCCACCCCAGGTTCTATTACAAGAATTATATACTCATGATGCAATATTGACAACCGGCATCTCAACTTAAACATTTGCGATCCGGCGAAGAACACAGGTTACCCCTGCAGAGCTGCGACGAACAGGGACCGGCTTCATCCCTCCATGATTCGGCAACAACGCAGAACTCCGGCACTGCTTCGATAGACCGGCGAATGGAGCGCCTGAAATGGGCCTTCTGCCGATGCTGCTCTCTGCCAGAACCTTTCCCATGAACCAGAAGCTCAATATACTATGGAAGCAAGCGCACTGAAGCCACTATTTGACATTCACCCCCTGGGTCCCTATCTTTGCACCAGTATTTCGAGGAGCGGAAACATGGAATTCGAAGCGGTTATCGGGCTGGAAGTCCACGCACAGTTGAACACCGATACAAAAATCTTCTGCGGCTGCTCCCCGGGCTTCGGCGCAGAGCCCAACTCCCGGACCTGCCCGGTCTGCCAGGGGCATCCAGGGGTACTACCGGTTTTCAACCGTGCGGTTCTGGATAAAACGGTGAAGACCGGCCTCGCCGTTGAGGGAGAAATAGCCCGATTCTCCACATTTGACCGTAAGAACTACTTCTACCCTGATCTCCCCAAAGCGTACCAGATATCCCAGTTCTACCACCCTATCGTCAATGGCGGAAAAATCGCTGTCACGGACAGTGCGGGCAACGAAAAGTCCTTCCGCATCAACCATATCCACATGGAAGAAGACGCGGGAAAGTTAAACCATCCAGACGACAACTCTGATTTCCACTCCTATGTTGACCTCAACCGCTGCGGGACTCCCCTGATCGAAATTGTCAGCGAACCGGACATGCACAGTGCAGAGGACGCTTTCCTCTATCTGACAGAGCTCAAAGCTATCCTCGAATACATTGATGTTTCCGACTGTAACATGGAAGAGGGGAGCCTCCGCTGTGATGTCAATGTCTCCGTTAAGCCAGTCGAACAAAAAGAGCCAGGTACACGAGCAGAAATCAAAAACATGAATTCCTTCCACAACATCCAGAAAGCGATAGAATATGAAATCAAAAGACAGATAGAAGAGATCCAGTCCGGCGGCAAAGTGATTCAGGAAACCAGGCTCTTTGATGCAGGCAAGGGGATCACCCGCTCGCTGCGCAGCAAAGAGGAGGCGCATGACTACCGCTACTTTCCGGATCCGGATCTGGTACCGGTAACCCTCACAGACGAAGAGATAGAAGCCACAAAAGAGACACTGCCGGAACTGCCAGGTTCAAGAAAAATCCGCTTTGTCAACGCCTACGGGATCACGGCCAGGGATGCACAGACCCTCTGCGCCTCAAGAGCGCTGGCAGACTACTACGAAGAAGCGGTTGCCTCCTATCCAGATCAGCCTAAAAAAATAGCCAACTGGATCCAGACAGAAGTCATGCGGGCCCTCAATGAAAACGGAACAGCGATCAGCGACTTCCTGGTCCCACCGAAACAGATCGGGGAGATATTCAAACTGATAGACGAGAACGTGATCAGCGGGAAAATTGCAAAAGAGGTCTTTGGATATATGGTCTCTGAGAGGAAAGCGCCTTCCATCATTGTGGAGGAACGCAGCCTCAAGCAGATGACAGACAGCGGAGAGATCGAGGCGGTCATTGATGAAATTCTGCAGAACAACCAGCCCCAGGTACAACAATACAGAGACGGCAAACAGAACCTGCTCGGTTTTTTCGTAGGACAGGTTATGAAAGCGAGCCGCGGAAAAGCAAACCCTCAGACCGTGAATGAACTGCTCCGGAAGAAACTGCAGGGCTGAGCACTACCCCCCTCCAGCGGCTCTCACCTCCACACAACCGCCTGCTGCAGCCAGCTGTGAGGCGAGCTCCTCTCTGGAAATCAGCGTCAGAGCGCGGGATTCAGCATACTCAACCGCCTGCCGGGTGTAACCACCCGGACCGTACACCACCCCCTGCTTCATCCGTACCAGACGGACCTCATTGACAATTTCCCTCAGCTCCCGTTCATCCATGGGAGTGAGCTTTCTGCTGAAATAGAAATAGATATGCTCATACTTCTCATCGGTCTCTCTGGAAGCGTAGAAAACCAGATCCCGCTTCTTGACCTGCTTATATTTATGGCAGGAGAACCCCAGTCCATCCAGCATTTTGCACGCCAGATCATAGAATTGACAATCCCGGGAAAAAGCATAAGCAGCCAGCGAGCGGTCATTGCTGAAGGCGGTGTACCTGCTCAGAGTGGCTCCGGCGTCTTTATACCCGGGAGAGCGCTTCTCTACCTCTCCAAGATATTCGACCCCCCTCAAGACCTCCCCCTCTTTGATATACAGCATCCCTATTCTGTACAACAGCGGAATTTTCATGTCCACATCCCCTCCGGCTGCCTGAAGGGCTTCCTCAAAAGCGGCAAGCGCCAGAATCCGGCTGCCATGGGCATAGAGGCATTCAGCCTTCCCTTTAAGACCGCTCGCCCGGAATCCCGGCATCCGGGCCAGAATGGAATAATACTCCATCGCCTTCGGGTAGTTGGAGAGGTTGTAATAGACTCTGGCGGCTATCCGGCATGCATCCGCATCGCCTGCCCGAATTTCAAGCACTTTTTTTGCATACTCGAGAACTCCCTTCAGATCCCCGGAGTATTCAAGGAAAACCGCCATACGGAGAAGAAGATCAGGGTTTTCAGGATCAATCTTCAACGCCATAGCCATATAGTCCGAAGCGTGCCCGGGCATCCCTCTCCGCTGAAAAATCTCAGCCACCTGAACCAGCAGCCCGCAGGAAAGCGGACTCCGCTTCAATTCAAGTAGCAATACGCCTTGCGCCTCCTTGAACCGACCTAGCCGTTCATAAGAGGAAGCCAGCGCACCGGCCAGCTCAGAAGGATCTATTGCCCGCTCTTTACGGTTCCTGGTTGCAGCCAGCTCAAACTCAGCAGCCGCCTCCCTGTACATCTCTCCCTGGGCGTACGCACGCCCAAGAAAAAATCTGACGCTGGTATCAGAGGGCTGTTTCTTCACAAGCTGCCGCAAATCCGGCAAAAGCGCTGCTCCCTGCCCGGCCTCCAGCAGTTTTACGCAACGCCCCATCCGTTTCCGGAAACCAATACTTCTCTGAGCCAGAAAACCCAGACCCCCTGTAACCGCCGCACAAGCAGCCAGAACAACCAGCATCCGCAGGTACCCCTCACCCTTTGATCATCTCTGTATTAGTCTCGGCTACCAGCAAAAAAGCTGTACAGGCTATGGTCAATATTCAGAAAAAGTTCTGATTCTGATCATTTTCAGTGATATATTATTTTTAGCGCTATACTTACAACAACAACAGTAGAAAAGAAAAAAACGCCATCTCCTCCTGAAAATAGGAATGCAATGGATAATTACTATAAATGAGGTAGTTATATGGGAAGCTGTATTAATTCAGAAATTATCAACGGTGTACGGATTGTGGAACTCTGTCCGAGGATTGATATCCACAATGTCTTTGAAGTTGAGGACGAAATGATATCCCTCGCCAACAAAGAACCGACAAAAATTATCATTGACTTCACAAAGGTGGAGTATTTTGGCAGCAACGGCATCCGTATCCTGATACTGACCCGTAGAATACTGGACCAGAAAGGCGGGCGCCTGTTGCTCGCCAGCCTGAATCCATTTGTGATAAAAATTCTCCGTGCGGTGGACATACTGGACATCTTTGAAGTGAAGAGCAGCAGAGACAGCGCCCTCGCAGAATTCAACAATTCCTGAAAAAAGCGTGCTCTGCCAGTACCCGGTCTTCTCTTGCCAGAGAGGCCTCTTCGATAATGCGATAGGTATGAGATAAAGGGAAACACAAAATCTTCCTCCTGATTGCCCCCAGTCTTTCCGCAAAAAGGGCTGCCTCATCAATCTGGCCGGAATAATCAGAGCCACAGCTGTCACAGCCAGCGCAGGCATAACCGGAATAACCATATACACAGAGCAATGCCTCTCTCCGGCACCCTGAACCAGTGAGAAACCGCTCTACCTCCTTCTGGTTCCGTCGCTCACCAGCTGAAGCATTCAGAAACGCTCTGCGGAGCAGAGGGAAAATCCTCCCGGTAGGAACGACAAAGGCCGTCCTCTCTCTCGGTTCACGCCTGTACACCTGGCCGGAGAGAAGCGCAGCATAAAGACTGCTGCCCTCGAACCTGCCCTCTCCAATCCCCTCCAGCAGGTGGAGAAAATCCTTCTCCTGGAGACCCTGTTGCGGCAGGTCAGCACTCCTCCTCCGAAGAAAAGCCCATACCTCTGAATCATCCCTCTTCTTCTCCCCATCGTATGAGAGAACCATCAGGGCCAGCGCCCCTCGGCCGTCGCGACCGGCACGACCGCTCTCCTGATAGTAACTGTCCAGACTGCGGGGGGGCCCCATATGCAGGACCGTCCGGATAGAAGAGATGTCCACACCCATACCAAAGGCAGACGTGGCACAGAGCACCCGAATCTTTCCTGCCTGAAAACGCTCCTCAATCGTCACTCTGATCTTTTCAGGGAGCCCGGCGTGATAGGGGGCTGCTCGAAAACCAAGCTGCCCTAAAAAGGTTGCCCTCTGCTCCGTAAGTCGTCGCGTATCGCAGTACAGGAGCACCTGCCCTCCCCTCCTTCGCAGCAGATGCACCACAACAGCGATCGGCAGGCTGCTTCGGAGCAGATGCCAGGCTATTTCAGGCCTGTCCAGACTCCCCTGGAACAGCGCCGCACCGCTTAAACCCAGTTTCCTGGAAAGATGTCTCACCCGATCAGGAGCGGCACTGGCTGTGAACAGAGATACCCTCTCCCTCCCGAAAAGAGATACAGTTTCAGCCAGCAGACCAAGGTAGGGTCGGAAATAACTCCCCCAGGTCTCCACACAGTGCGCCTCATCAATGACCAGATGGCTGACAGAAAGTTGCGCCAGGAGACGGTGCGCCCGGCCGGTAAAAAGCCGCTCAGGGGAGGTGAAGATCAAATCCGCCGAAGCGGCGCTCTTCCTGGAAAGTCCTGGCCCAAGCTGGACTGTGCGGAGCCCGGCGGCCCGGGCTCGCCGCATCTGGTCCCGGATAAGCGAAAGAAGCGGAGAGACTACCAGCGTTATGCCGGGAAGCAGTGCTGCAGGAAGCATATAGCACAAGCTCTTCCCCGCGCCGGTCCCCATCACCGCAATACGTCCGCCACCTGCAAGCACATGTCGAACTATTTGATACTGCATCGGCCTGAATTCTCTGAAGCCGAACCTGTCTCTGAGAAGTAAGTAGATGATATCTTTTTGTTTCTTTTCCATGCTCTTTAAGAACCGCAGGCAACACTTCCGGTTCCCTGCTTTCTTCCCTGTTTTATTGAAACAAGGACTATCATCTTCACGCAAGAAGCAGCAAAGCAATGGACCGGACTTATAAACCAGTGGCTCTCTATCTCTCAGGCCTCCTGTTCTGTGCTGCATTAACGGAGAGCTACTCTCCGCACATAATGCAACTTTTGTGACCTCTAAATTTACAAAATAATGCATAAATTGCACCGATACTGTGCAAAAAGATATATGCAAACCCCGTCTTTTAACGCAATCTCCTTCAACTTATTACATATCAATAAGTAAGCCATTTCTATTGCACACCCAACCCATGGCATATTTCTTGCTTTCAATATATAGAAAGTTAATATCCTTAATATTCGCAGGAGAATATAAATGACAAAACAAACTTTACTTCTGTTGCTGCTTCTCATGCTTCTTTGCTTCAATCTGCCCGCTTATAACAGCACCGACGTGATGGTCCAGGGCTTCAACTGGGAATCACACAAGTATTCATGGTACACTATCGTACAAAGCAAAGTCGATGACCTCGCTGCCTGCCAGATCGACATGATCTGGCTTCCACCCCCCAGTGACGCTGCTTCTGACGAAGGCTACCTGCCCCGTGAGCTGTACCAGCTCACCACAAAATACGGCACTCAGGCTGAACTTAAGAGCCTGATCTCCGCATTGCACAACAAGGGGATCAAAGCGATCGCAGACATCGTGATCAACCACCGCGTTGGTAAATACGACTGGGCTGATTTCATCAACCCAACCTGGGGTTCCTGGGCCGTCTGCAAGCACGATGAATGGGCAGGCGCCACGGGTAATGAAGATTCCGGCGACGGCTACAGTGCAGCCCGTGATCTGGACCACAGCAACGCAACCGTTCAGCAGGACATTAAAACCTGGCTCAACTGGCTGAAAAACAGCGCCAATGGCGGATTTGATGGCTGGCGGTATGACTATGTGAAAGGCTACTGGGGCGGCTACAACCAGATCTACAACAACGCCACCTCCCCCTACTTCTCTGTCGGCGAACTCTGGCCTGATATTGGACTCAACTACAACGCCTCTGCGCCGGAGAGCGACTACCACAGACAGAAACTGGCCGACTGGGTCTCGGCTACCGGAGGGAGCTCAGCTGTTTTTGACTTCACCACCAAATGGCAGCTGCAGCTTGCCCTTGCCCGCGGGGAACTCTGGCGCATGGGAAGCATCCCCGGACTGATCGGCTGGTGGGCGGCAAAGTCCGTCACCTTCATCGACAATCACGACACAGGAAGCACTCAGGCACACTGGCCCTTCCCGGGCAGCAAAGTCATGCAGGGGTACGCCTATATCCTCACCCATCCGGGCATCCCCTGTGTCTTCTGGGACCACCTCTACGACTGGGGCCTCCATGACCAGATCAAAGCTCTTATCAGAATCCGCAAAGACAACGGCCTCAGCAGCACCAGTTCGGTCTCAGTCCAGAAATCTGAGGCAAACCTCTATGCTGCAATCATGGACGGCAAAGTCGCCATGAAAATCGGTTCCGGCTCCTGGGACCCTGGATATGGCTGGACGGTCGCCGCTTCCGGCACAGACTACGCTGTCTGGACTAAGAATGCAAACGACAGTTCTCCAGCACCGACAGACACAGTACGAACTGTTGTCTTCATGCACAAAGAAACAACTCCAGGACAGGATATCTTTATCAAGGGCGGCCATGACGCAACGCTTGTTCCTTCTGTTTATCCCTCCATGGAAGAACCGATCACCTACAATAACACCAGGAACAGCGCAACAGCTTCCATCAAGGGCAACGACACTTCTCTCGACTGGGGCAGTGAAAGCGCCCTGGACTGGACCTGCAACATCTGGCCCTCTTCCTGGGGCACAAAGAAAACCTACGCCAATGATGGTTTCGGCGAAGACCCGGAAAACAAGTGGGGGCCCCACTGGTGGAAATTTGACGTGATGATGAGCGGCAATAAGGGTGATTGGTTCGAATTCAAAGCCTTTATGAGAGAAGGTTCCACAGAATGGTGGGAAACTGACCGCAGCCAGGCAGGCACACCCCGCAGCACAGTCAACCACTGGGGCAAAAAAGGGTATATAACCCGCTGCGGCTACGATGAAGATTGGGTTGAATTTATTCCTCTGGATTAGATAGAGTCCTCCTTTTTCTATCAGCCGCCCTTCAGGGCGGCTTTTTTTATCACATACTCATCTCGTCCCTTAAGTTTCTTCATCAAACTCTGCCAGAATAACATCTCCCTCCCGAAATAGCGGATACTGTTATCAGAGATCGCTTTCTAAATATCCAGAGGGAGAGTGACATGTTACGAAGCATTGAACAAACATTTCATGCAATTCCGATAATGGATGGAGCTGGAGTACGCGTGAAGAGAGTTTTCAGTTACCATCAGATTCCAGCCTTTGATCCCTTCCTTCTCCTCGATCACTTCGGTTCAGACAATCCGGATGAATATCTGGCCGGCTTTCCTGATCACCCGCACAGAGGCATTGAAACAATCACCTGCATGATTCACGGAGAACTGGAACACAGGGGCAGTCCGGGCAACAGATGGACTCTCTGTGCCGGAGATGTCCAATGGATGACCGCCGGCAGCTGGATCAATCTCCCGGCAAAACAGAAAATGTGCGCACCGAAGTATGAAAATATATCCTCAAAAAGCGTCCCCGGTATCATGAGCCCGGAAGGGTGTGTGATCGAACTGATCAGCGGCACCCTCTTTGACAGGAAGGGACCTGCAGAAGGGACAGCCGTTGCCTCGCTCTCCTTCGAGGCGGTCCTGCCGGAAAACGGCTCGATAGCTATCCCGATAGAGGAGGGACATACTATTTTTGTCTATACTGCCAGTGGCTCCGTCGGCTTCTCAGAAGACCCGGAAAAAATGGTTAAGCAGGGTTCTGTAGCGCTGATGAGCAGAACAGGGTCCCTCTTCATGAAAACCGAACATCATGGATGCAGACTGATGATCGGTGCTGCTGCCCCGATCAGCGAACCAATAGCCTGGCGCGGCTCGATTGTGATGAACACAGAGGCAGAGCTGGATGCTGCCTTCAGGGAATACAAAGAGGGCTTCTTTTTGAAACACACCTGATCCAAATAGATGAGTCAATTGACACAAAGAGGGCAATAGGATATTATATAACGAAAATTATACATTTCATTCACTAATGAGGGGCTATGATTTTCCTGAAAAATTTTAAGATCCGTATAAAACTATTCATTCTGTTGTTTCTCTCCATCGCTATCAGTACCGGCATAGCCAGCTCTCTTTTCTACAATAGAATAAAAAAAATTCTCGTTAACCACATTGACAAGAACCTCAATGAGAGGGCAAGGAATATCGCCAATCTGATCCAATCCAACCTGCATACGGCAACCAGAAGCTACCTCAAAGCTACGGCAATCCACGTAAAGCAAACGCTCACAAGACTTCAAAAATGGTCCCCCACATCCTATGCCAGACGCATTGCCGCCCGATTTCTTCTTACACAGAAGATCGGCAAAACAGGGTACATCTACTGTATCAACAGCAAAGGGAGAATGCTGGTGCATCCCAGGAAATCCATGCTACAGGAAGACATCTCGCAATTCAGATTCACCCGCAAACAACTCAAAACCAGAGAGGGCTACCTGACCTATAGCTGGAAATACCAGGGGGAGAAGAGAAAACGGCACATAGCCCTCTACAGGGTCCACTTCAAACCCTGGGACTGGATCATCGCCGTCTCTGCCTATCAGAATGAGTTCTCCCACCTTCTGGACAGAAGCAGCTTTCGAAAGCAGGCACTCTCCACCACCTTCGGAAAGAGCGGATACTCCGTCCTGCTGGACAGAAAAGGGAAAATAATCTTCCACCCCTACTTCTCCAGGGACGATCCTGCGGCCAGAAACCCGACAGGGTGGCAAATTGTAAAAAAAATACTCCAGAAAAAAAGCGGCAAAATTACCTATATGTGGAAAAATCCAGGAGAACAACATCCGAGAAAAAAGCTTCTCATCTACAGCACAATCGAACCGCTTGGCTGGATCATCGCTTCGACAGGCTATCTGGATGAATTCGACACTCCGCTGCAGAAGGCAAAAGAGATACTCCTGCTGATCGCTGCCGCCTCAATAATGATTGCCCTCCTGTTCAGTATACTGTTCAGCTCCTACATAACGACCCCGATACAAAGTCTGATTAACCGCTTCCAGAGAGGCAGCAGAGGCGAGCTGGGCCTGAGGATGCCGATCAATTCAAAAGATGAATTCGGGCAGATGGCCTGGTATTTCAATCTTTTCATGGAAAGAGAAGAGTCCTTCCGGGAGCTGAAAAAAGTCGCTGAAATAGATAGACTCACAAGCCTGTTCAATCGCCGAAAAACGCAGGAATATCTTAACCACGAGTTTGCCAGATACACACGCTATAAACGCCCCTTTTCTATAGTTTTCGGCGACATAGACCACTTCAAAGAAATCAATGATACGTATGGACACGACTATGGAGATTTCGTCCTCAAAGCAATCGCGGATCTATTCCTCAATGCTTTCCGCGCCCAGGATATCATCGGTCGATGGGGGGGAGAGGAATTTCTGATCCTGCTCCCGGAAACCAGGAAAGAGGGCGCGATACTGGTTGCAGAGCGGGCCCGAAAGGAGCTGGAGAAACAGAAGTTTTCCTACAACGAAATTTCTATCCGGATAACGGCCACCTTCGGGATTGTATCCATCTCTGAAGGTGACGATCTCCCCGGTCTGATCCAGAAGGCGGATCAGGCCATGTACAATGGGAAAAACAGCGGAAAAAACCGTTGTGTTTTCCTGGGATAATCCAGAAATGGAAAACAGTGATCTAAAAAATATCAAGTCAGAGAATACCCGGATGATTCCTCTTTGACAGGACGGATCACGCTTCCGAGAAGAGAATCACATTGAAACTCCGGGGCTTCCTGTTTAAACCAGCCTGCCTGCAAAATACGAGGAATTCTTCACCAGGATAACCGCAGGCAGCCCCTCAATAAGCTTCTGGAGCCGTCCAGCATACAACCTTTCCTTCCCGGGTTGCGGTTCCGCCATCCCCATGAAAACAACCGAAGCCCCACGGGATTCTCCCTTGATCAGATCCTGCGCTTTCTGCCCCCTGTTTAACAGAAGTATTCTGATCTCCGCTTTGATCCTCACCGTGTGAAGCATCTGGGTGAGCCCCTCTTCAATCCTGTTCCGCTCCTCTTCATCCGCAGCAACGCTTTTCACGATAATTGTAGACCTGCGCCATTCCGGATTGAGGGAAAGCAGATGGGCGAGGAGCAGCATCATGTCCCCGTTACTCTCTTCACCACGCCACCAGATATCAATACGTCCTGGTTTCACCCCTTTACTCCGGGCAGGGAAACGGGCGATCACAACGGATTTTCCCAGTTTACCGATCCGGCGCATCACCCGAAGAAACATGGCCATTCTGGCCGGGCGTCTGGACCAGCCAAACATAATTGTATTGGACTCAAGACCGGCTATCCCGTTAGCCTGAGCCGTGGTTTCAAAACCACGCTCCAGATCTTCCACTACCGGACACTCGGAAAAAGTGGTCAGCCCCTGATCGTGGAGATAGTCATCAAATCCAGCAGCCCGATCGTGCATATTTTCCTGCAGCTCGTCAAGGTCCCCAACCTGCAGATCGCAGACGGTGAGTATCCCCCGCTTCTGGTTAAGTGAGTCAGCCAGCCGGATCAGAGGCAGCCGCTTCTTCACATTCCCGGAAAACAACAGGAAATGCGGCCGCCAGTTGCGGGCATCAGAGGGGAGCGTCCGTAAATTCTCCAGTGCTGTTTTAATCAAGGAAGAGAAGAAACCGCGCCGTAGATCACCAAAAGTGGCTTCCAGAGCACGTCTGCGGAGCAACAACCAGACAATCAGCTCCACGGAGAGGGCGATCACGCAGGCTACCCTGCTGATGAGGAACATCACCGCAATGCTGCATGCAGCGCCCAAAAAGGAGATATACCAGGGGACCCGAATCCTTGGCCTGTACGAGGGATCGCCGATCAGCCTCTCCAATCCGGAGACAAGGTTAATGGAAGCATAAAAAGTCAGAAAGAATATGGTCACCACAGGAGCGATAGCGTTCAGATCGCCCACCAAGACAAGAAGCATCGAAATCCCGCCTGTCAGCCAGATGGCGTTCAGCGGTTCTCCATTTTTCTTTGAGGTTCTCCTGAGAAAACCGGGAAGCACCCGATCAGCAGAGAGAGCCTGCAGGACTCTCGGGCCTGCCAGAATACTCCCGACTGCAGAGGAGAGAATCGCCCCGATCATCCCCGGGAGGATGAAATAGGCGCCTCCGGCTATTCTGTTCCAGATCAGATTATCAGTCGCGAGCTCCTTCGGTGAGGCGGCAAAAGCCAGGAGAATGGAAACCCCGATATAAATAAGGTAGCCACAGGCCACAGCTCCCAGTGTACCTCTGGGTATAGATCTGGACGGGTCTTTAAGATCACCCGAGAGCCCCACTCCAGCAGTAAATCCTGTAACTGCAGGAAAGAAAATAGCCAGAACAGCCCAGAAGCCAGGGGCATTCAGATACGCAGGCTTCATAACAGCCGGGGAAGGATTTCGAAACACGCCAAGAGACATCATCAAGATAGAAAACAATACCGCAATCATAAGCGGGATCTGAATTTTGAGAGTCAAGGAAGCGCTTTTTGCGGAGACAAGTGACGCCAGCAGGACAATTCCGGCAGCGACAGGCTGGATAGGGAGTTGTGGAATCCCGATCCGGAGCACTTCAGCCAATCCGAAAGCATAAAGGGTAACAGAAGCCGCTCTCGCCAGATAGAGCGGGATACCGATCGCCCCACCCAATTCGAGTCCCAGACTGCGAGAAATGAGAAAATACTCCCCCCCCACACCTACGTTCATATTGGTCGCCACAGCAGACACGGAAAGCGCTGTAATAAATGTGATGGCAGTGGATATAGTGACAATAACGAGAGACAGGGGTAACCCGACATTGCCCACCATCCATCCAAAACGGAGATACATGATAACGCCAAGAATGGTAAGCAGAGATGGGGTGAACACCCCCATAAAGGTGCCAAACCTGTGGTTACTCTGCAGCTGATCTGAGGCGTGTGCGTATTGCATAGCCGATAAAAAATACTGAAATTTTCGGGTCAGGAACAGATCAGCTGGATCTACAATCCAGGAAGAGCATATGCGAATGCATCAAAATAACAACCTTTCCCGACAGAGAGACGCCCACATATCTCTTGACGCCACGCTTTCTCCTCACCATAATTCCTGGAATACCTGTACGAAGAGAGGATGTCCCATGCCTATCTCTGAAGACATCAGCACGATGATTGATCAAACATCCTGGATCCGGAAAATGTTCGAAGAGGGAGCCCGCCGCAAGCAGCAGTTCGGTGCGGACAAAGTGTTTGACTTCAGCATCGGGAATCCGGTTTTCGAACCACCGGCTGAAGTACAGGAAGCGCTGATACAACTGGCCAGAGACAGCACTCCTGGAACCCACCGTTATATGCCCAACCCCGGCTATCCGGAAACCCGAAATTTTATGGCGGATACTATTGCTGCAGAAAGTGGAAAACCGTTTGAGATGGCAGATATCATCATGACCTGCGGTGCCGGCGGCGCGCTCAATGTGGTGCTCCGCACCCTGCTCAATCCTGGTGATGAGGTTATCATCATCAAACCCTTCTTTGTAGACTACATCAACTATATCAGCAACTACAGCGGAGTTGCAAAACCGGTTGAAAGCAAAAAAGACTTTTCCCTGGATATCAATGCCATAAAAGCGACCCTGAGCGATAAAACCCGGGCAATGATCCTCAACTCTCCACACAATCCGACCGGTATCGTCTACAACGCCGGCTCAGTGGATGCTCTAGGAACAATTCTGAAAGAGCACTCTGAAAAAATCGGGACCCCGGTCAGCCTGATTAGCGACGAACCGTACCGCTATATCAGCTATGAGGTGGAAGTTCCCTGGATTTGCAACCATTATGCCAGCAGCATCATTGTAAACTCCTTCAGCAAAGACCTCGCCCTGCCTGGAGAACGTATCGGATACATCGCCATCTCTCCGGAACACGAAGACCGCGCCATGCTGCAATCGGGGCTGGTAATCTCCCTCCGTATTCTTGGCTTTGTCAATGCACCGGCTATGATGCAACGGCTCCTCCCGCTCGCCGGCAAAGCGAAAATCGACACCGCCCCATACCGGAAAAACCGCGACCTGTTATACAACCATCTGAGAGAGCTTAATTTCTCCTGCATCAAACCAGAGGGCGCCTTCTACCTCTTCCCTGAAGCGCCGATAGAAGATGATCTGGCATTTGTCCGGAGCGCTCAGGAGTTGAACCTGCTTCTGGTACCGGGCTCTGGTTTCGGCGCTCCGGGGTATTGCCGTATCGCCTACTGTTTTGATCCGGACATGATAGAGCACTCGCTCCCTGTATTCACTCAATTAGCTGAAAAATTCAATATGCGCTGAAATCAATACGGAGGTGATTAAAATGAATATCCAATTCTCCGACAGACTGCTCAGGCTCCCCCCCTATATATTCGGGAAACTGAACGCCCTCAAACTGCAACTTCGGCAACAGGGCAAGGATGTTATCGACCTTGGAATGGGGAACCCGGACAAAGGCGCTCCAGAAGAAGTCGTGAACAAGACAATGGAAGTGCTCAAGGACCCCCGCACCCACCGCTATTCCCGTTCCAAAGGGATCCCCCACCTGCTCAAAGAGACAGCCAGTGCCTATAAACACAAATACAACGTGGATCTGGAGCCGGAAAAAGAGATCGTAGCCACCATCGGGAGCAAAGAGGGGCTCTCCCATCTCGCTCTGGCGCTCCTGGGCCCTGGAGATTCCGCCCTTGTGCCTTCCCCGTCCTTTCCAATCCATATCTGGAGTGTTGTTCTGGCAGGTGCCAATGTAAACACTCTGCCCCTGGCTGCCCTCAAAGAGCAATCCGCAGCAGCACTGGTCAAAGCCTATGAGACCATGTGGCCCAAACCCAAGGTGCTGCTGCTCAATTTTCCCCATAATCCGACAACCATGACCGTTGACCGCTCCTTCTATGAGGAAGTTGTCTCCTTTGCACGCAGCAGAGGGCTGGTGGTGATCAATGATTTCGCGTACGCGGACATAAATTTCGACGGTTACAAAGCCCCCAGCCTCCTGGAGATACCCGGAGCCAGGGAGGTGGGGGTGGAGTTCACTACAATGAGCAAAAGCTTCAGCATGGCGGGCTGGAGAATCGGCTTCTGCGCCGGTAATCCGGAGATCTTAAATGCACTGCAGAAAATCAAAGGCTACTACGACTACGGCATTTTCACCCCGATTCAGGTGGGCGCGATCATGGCGCTTCGTGACCACATCGACACAGCCCCGAAAAACTACTCCGCCATCTATCAGAAACGACGCGATGTGCTGGTGGATGGGCTTAACGCCGCAGGCTGGAAGATAGAGAAACCAAAGGCAACTATGTTTATCTGGGCCCCGATCCCGGAATCATACGGCAAATGCGGGAGTGTCCGTTTCTCTCGTTTTCTGCTTGAAGAGGCGGAAGTGTGCGCCAGTCCGGGAATCAGCTTCGGGGAAGATGGAGACGGCTTCATGAGAATCTCCCTGGTGGAGAATGGAGAACGCATCCGTCAGGCTATCCGGCAAATCAAAAAAGCGATGAGCCGCACCTCACCTGAGCAAGTGTTTGATACATATGCGCCGGAATTCTGACGTTCGGCTATATAGTTTAAGTATTATTATCGCATGAAGATATCAAGAAGAACGCTATTCGTCTACGGACTCTCGATTTCCCTGGGCGCTCTTGCCGGCTATCTCTACTACCATTTCGCAGGCTGCACGAGCGGCACCTGTCCGTTAGTATCCAGACCGCTCCCCGCCATGGTCTATGGTTCACTGTTTGGCGCTGCGCTGGGGACACTGTTTGCCCCGGGAAAAAAGAAAAAACAGCAGGACACTCCTGAAGAATAATGTCAATACGACTCTGATTCTTCCAGAGGTCAATGCTTTCCCCGTGGGGAGCAATGGCAGCCAAACCATCTCCTGCCTGCAAACCGGGTCACGAACCAAATTATACGGAAAAACCAGGAGGAACAATGGGCCCAACCACAATCACCCATTCAATACAGATGCAACCTGATGCTTGATTATTCCTGCCTTTTCAGCTATGTTGAAAGGACTGGAATCCCAATCTATTCCCCGGAACAACCCGAATGGAGCCTTATAATGGTCGAGTTTATCCTCAACGGAACAGAAACAGTTTATGAAGGCGATCCTTCCAAACCGCTGCTTGCGTATCTACGAGGAGACGCCGGGATCACCTCTGTCAAAGACGGTTGCTCCGGACAGGCTGCCTGCGGCGCCTGTATGGTGGAAATCAACGGGAAAGCCACCCTCTCCTGCGTCACAGAAATGGAAAAGGTGGCAGGGAAAACAATCACCTCCATAGAAGGGTTTCCAGAAAAGGTGCGCAGCATCCTCGGAAAAGCCTTTGTCAAGAGTGGAGCAGTACAGTGCGGCTTCTGCACTCCAGGATTGCTGACCAGAACAAAAGTCCTGCTGGAAGAAAATCCCTCACCCACCCGGGAGCAGATCATCATTGCACTCCGCTGTAACTTCTGCCGCTGCACAGGATACCACAAAATAATCAACGCAGTCGCGCTGGCCGCTGAGGCGCTTCGGGAAGGCCGCGAGATCGCCCTTGATAAACCAGGACGCGTAGGAACAGGACAGCCCAAATACGGTGCCTACCAGCGGGCGATCGGCAAGAGCCCCTTTGTCGACGATCTGTGCTCTGAAGGGATGCTCTACGGAGCACTCCGCTACAGCGACCACCCCAGAGCCAGAGTGCTCTCTATCGATAGATGCAAGGCAGAAGCGGTTCCGGGTGTGGTCCGTATTTTCACTGCCGAAGATATTCCCGGAGAACGCTACAACGGCCTGGTCTATGCAGACTGGCCGCTCTTCATCGCCAGAGGGGAGATCACCCGCTACATCGGAGATGTGATCGCCGGTGTGGTTGCCAGAGAGCAAGCTGCTGCCCGCAAAGCGGCCGCCCTGATTGAAATCAAATACGAAGTTCTTGAACCGCTGACCGAACTGCTGCAGGCCGAAGATTCGCCGATCAAGGTACACGACAGGGACAATCTGCTCGGCAACTGCATTATCAGACGGGGAGAGGATATCGACACAGCGCTCGCAAAAGCGCTGCACACCGCTGAGGGGACCTTCATGACCCAGCGTATTGAACACGCCTTTCTGGAGACAGAGGCCGCGCTGGCAGAAGTCTGCGGCGACTGCGAAAGCCTGCACCTCTTTTCCCAGAGTCAGGGGGTTTACGAAGACAGAAGACAGATCGCGCGGCTGCTTGCCCTCCCTGAGGGGAAGGTGCGGGTCACCCTGATCCCCAATGGAGGCGGTTTTGGCGGCAAAGAGGACCTCTCCGTCCAGGGGCACGCCTCCCTCTATGCCTGGCTGCTCGGTAAACCGGTCAAGCTCTCCCTCACAAGAGAGGAATCGATCCGCATGCACCCAAAGCGCCACCCTATTCATATGGAGATGAAAATGGGCTGCGATGCAGAAGGAAAACTCCTTGGGATGCGTGCCCGCATTATTGGAGATACTGGCGCCTACGCCTCTGTGGGCACCAAGGTTCTGGAACGGGCCGCTGGTCACGCCACTGGTGCCTACCACTTCCCGGCCGTTGATCTGGAAGCAAAGACAGTTTACACCAACAATATCCCCTGCGGCGCAATGCGCGGCTTTGGAGTCAACCAGGCGACCTGGGCGCTGGAAACACTCATGGAAGAACTCTGCGAAAAAGGCGGTTTCGACAGCTGGCAATTCCGTTTTGACAATGCCCTGGAAAATGGGGGGATGACCTCTACAGGCCAGATTCTGGAATCCGGAGTCGGTGTCAGGGCGACACTCCTTGCCATAAAAGAGGAATACGATACGGCTGAATTCAAAGGACTCGCCTGCGGGATCAAAAACTGCGGAGTAGGCAACGGAATGGTAGACGAGAGTACGGTCAAGATCGAAATCCGTTCTGCGGACGATGTGGTGCTCCACCACGGCTGGACCGAGATGGGCCAGGGGGTGGACACCGTAGCCCTGCAGACCCTTGTGGAAGAAACCGGAATCGATCCAGACAGTATCACCGTGACAGTAGACACCGAATTCTCCGCCCGTGCCGGGATGACCACCTCCAGCCGCGGCACTTCGCTTGTGGGCAACTCCACAATTGAGGCCTCCAGAAGTCTCAAAGAGGATCTCAAAACAAAAACCCTGGCAGACCTTGCGGGGAAAACATATGAAGGGAAATGGGTCTGCGACTGGACAACCAAACCAGGTGCACCGGGTAAGGTCATCACCCACTACTCTTACAGCTACGCCACCCAGCTGGTCATTCTCAACAAAAAAGGCGAAATCAAGAAGGTGGTAGCCGCCCACGATGCGGGCAAAGTTATGAACAGCACCCTTTTCGAAGGGCAGATACAGGGATGCGTTCACATGGGGCTTGGGTACGCTCTCACCGAAGACCTGCCCATGGAACGAGGCTTCCTTAAAAGCACCCGCATGCGCGATCTCGGCATCCTCCCTATTGATAAAACACCGCCCGTGGAAGTTATCGCTGTAGAAGTCAAAGACCCGTACGGCCCCTACGGAGCCAAAGGGGTGGGCGAAATCGGGATGGTGCCCACAGCAGGTGCGGTAGCCAACGCCTACTTCCGCTTTGACGGCCAACGGCGCTACTCACTGCCCCTGTTTCCAAAAGGAAAATAGTTCTGATGGGGATCGCTGTATTACTATAGTAGTGTAATCGATAACAGTTTTTTATCTATGCCGGCCTGTCACTGCGGAACTCCGCTCTCCCACCCTCTTTTACAGGATGCCGGAAACTGATAATACCTGACAGTGCTATTGTACAGACAGACGAGCGCACCCGCTTCGCCAGAACACCCGAACAAACAGCAGGACTGTCCTGAAGTCAACCATCCCCTGTGCACACTCCAGGCAGAAGCAGACAGCCGCAGCTGTCCTCCGGCTATATTATTACTGCTACTCCTCACAATTAAACCGCTCAGTTTCTTTACAAATCCGGGATATAAAAAATAAAACCAGAACAAAAACCTTGATTTTTTATGTGTCTGTAACTTTATTGTATCTATCGGCCGCTATTATCAAGTGTGAAAAACGGTGATCCTATAAGTAAACCGGGAGACTAAATGCAACACCTGCCTGTTCTGCTTATATTACTGCTGCTCTGTTCTCCCCTCGCGGCAAACCGTTGTAAAACCGATGTTACGGGGATCTGGTCCACCAAGGAACCTGGCTCCAGAGAGCCGCAGCTGCATATCCGGGTATTTAAGCACCGTGGCCGCCTCTACGCCCGGATCATCCGCCTGCTGCATGTACAAAAACCACCCCAGGCCATTCTTCATGTCAACGGAGAAGAGAAGAAACGCCCCCTTATCGGCACAACCATTTTTCGGGATCTGGTGAAAAAGGAGGACGCCTGGGCAGGGGGGCGGCTCCTGGACCCTAACTCAGGAAGTGAATACCGCTGTCGCGTCTGGCGGGTTGGAGGGCACCTCAAAGTGCGCGGATATCAATTCATCTTCTACAAAACATTCACCTGGTTCCCTGCCCTCCGTACCGCCTCTGGCAGCGAAATCATCAAAATAGCCAGAAGAAACTGAAACCCACCCTCATTGTGAAAAAATGGCAGGACCCCTTACAAAGCACCGCAGAGGCAAAACTCTTCATTTATTCCAGAAACGGCGAAAACAGGGACAACCGGACCGGTTCCTTTAGCCGCAAGTTACAATCCAGCGCAGACCAGAAGCTGTAACGCGGTCTGCCGGCAGCACCGCCACACCGGAAAAAAGGGAAAGCACGCTATCCCCTGGACCGGAATATGAGGGTCCTCTCCTGGTACTCCACCAGTTCCGGGAGGAGAACTGATCAGCAGGGCAAGCCAGAAGGAAAGCGTCTGTTTGATCTCCGGCAAAACCAGAGCCGAAAAAACGCTTCCATCACCAGCCACCCCTTGCTCAATAACCCAATGAGCGATCCGTCAGGAGAAGGGTATCGTTTTATCACCTGGGAACCAGTTCCCGCAGTACAAATCAGATGGCGTCAGGCCAGGCGACTCGTCCTCTTCCACAGTCAAAAAGTCCGGTTCCAGACACGTAAAATAAATGAAACTAGTCAGTATCAGGTTGCCCCGGAACCGCGGACGATAATCAACTTTCCGGAGCGGACAGTCTCAACAATACCATACTTTCCGAGCAGCGAAAGCATCGCATCCAGCTTTTCCGACCCACCGCTCACCTTAAAGGTGATGGTTTCATCAGTGAGATCAATGGATTCCCCTTTGAAATGTTCCGCGATCTGGAGGATTTCCGTGCGAGTACTCTGCTCAAAGGTCATCTTCACCAGAACCAGCTCCTGCTGCAGGGTGTCGACTGTGGAGTAGTCTCTGGCATGGATGACATCCACCAGCTTGTTCAGTTGCTTGATGATCTGATGCAGAGTTTGAGGAGCGCCGCTGGCTACCAGATTCATCCGTGAAAAAGCGGGATTCTGAGCCGGAGAGACAACAACACTCTCCAGATTATAGGCACGCCTGGCGAAGACCAGAGCTATCCGGATAAGGACGCCCGGCCTGTTATTGACCAGTAGACTGATCGTGTGTTTTTCCTGTCTGGTATCCGGCATATCAGGTCCCCCCCTTCGGAGTTTCAAGTTTTCCAGCCGGCCGATCCAGCAACATTTTGCTGTACGAGGCGCCGGCGGGGATCATCGGGAAGACATTATCCTCTTTGATGACCTCAGCATGGATCAGACAGGGACCGCCATTATAGGCAAGCGCTTCAGAAAGAACGGATTCCACATTCTCAACTTTATCCAGATGAAAGCCTTTTACTCCGTAGGCTTCTGCCAATTTCACAAAATCCGGATTACCAGTCATATCCACACCGGAAAGCCTGTTATCGTAAAACAGATCCTGCCACTGACGGACCATCCCCAGATATCTGTTGTCCAGGACCACGATCTTGATCGGAAGCTTCTGATTAACAGCAGTGGAGAGCTCCATCTCCGTCATCTGAAATCCTCCATCCCCGCAAATCGCCAGCACCGTCTTATCCGGTGCAGCCATCTGAGCACCGATAGAAGCAGGAAAACCATAACCCATTGTCCCTGCACCACCTGAGCTGATCCATTGTCTGGAAAACGCTGTTTTGTAAAACTGAGCAGCCCACATCTGATGCTGCCCCACATCTGTGACAACAACCGCTTCCCCCCTGGTCTGCTTATACAGTTCGTCAATGACGTACTGCGCTTCCAGACCGTTGTCCTTACCATAAACAAGGGGTAATTCTTCTCGCCACTGTTTAACCCGGGCAACCCAGGCGCCTGTATCTCCCTGCTTGGCGATTTTGAGGAAATACTGCATGATATTCTGAGCATCTCCGAGAAGGAAATGATTGACTTCGATACTCTTGTTTTCTTCCGCTTGATCAATGTCTATGTGGATTTTGACTGCCTCCTCACAAAAAACAGAGGGATCCCCGAGGACCCGGTCATCAAAACGAGAGCCAATGGACATGATCAGATCACATGCCTCAACCGCTTTGTTGGCGTAGGCCGTACCATGCATCCCCAGCATCCCCAATGAAAGCTCATGGTTCTCAGGGAACGCCCCTTTACCCAGAAGGGTTGTGACAACCGGGGCCTGCACTTTCTCCGCAAACTGACGGATCGTGTCATCCGCACCTGCAATAACCGCACCCTGCCCGACGAGCAGGAGCGGACGCTTCGCTTCTCGCAAAGCCGCGGCAACTGTCTCTACATCTTTCTTGCTGAAATCCTCTGGAAAGGAGTAACCAGGGAGATGCATCTCCATAGCATCTTCCGGAGAAAAAAGCGCAGCTGACATGTCTTTGGGGACATCAATCAGCACTGGACCCGGGCGACCCGATTCCGCAAGGTAGAATGCCTCACGCATCACTGACGGGATCTGCACCGGATCCTTAATCATGTAGGAGTGCTTCACCACAGGGAAGGAGATACCGGTTACATCCGCCTCCTGGAACGCGTCCATCCCCAGCATCCGCGAGACAGTCTGCCCGGTGATGATGACCATGGGGACGCTATCCATATGTGCAGTCAGAATTCCTGTAATTGTATTTGTTGCTCCAGGACCGGAGGTGACAAGTACAACCCCCGCCTTTCCGCTGGCCCGTGCGTACCCATCCGCCATGTGAGTGGCTCCCTGCTCATGCCGGCTGAGCACCAGCTTGATCGGAGAGTCGTAAAGAGCGTCAAAAATTGGAATGCAATTCCCGCCCGGGTAGCCGTAGATATACTCCACGCCGTGCTGCGCGCAGGCATTGATGATAGCCTGAGCACCGGTAATTTTATTCTGTGGCATAGTATTCTCCTTCCTTTAAGATAATATCCGGTACATATAATTTACGCTATACACCGGTAAAGTCCAAAAGCTATAAAAAAAACCGGCGGGGCGACCCCGCCGGTTTGATTTTTCAAGTCAAGAGCCGTCAGAAGCGCCCATTCGAATTTTGATTACTCACCACCACGACCTCTGACCGGACCATAACGAAAGGAGCAAACAAAATGCTGTCAATAAAGGCTATTATCTGACGAAACATCTTCCCACCCCTTTCTCCATTATATTGTTTTGTAATATAGAGTATACAATATTGTGCACAATAAACAAAGAATTTTTTTAGAAAAAAAATTCTTTCATGACCTTGCAGACACAATCGCATTCCGGCACGCTTCCGTAGCAGCCCGATTCTCCAGCATTTCTCCCAGAGTATCCCAGCTACCATTGAGCAGACTCCGTTTCCTGTCCTCATCCATCGAAAAGGGGAAGGAAAGCCCCCGTTCAGCAGCTGTTACCACTCCTGATTTCAAATTCAGAGTCAGCACTGTCACTGACTTGCTTTCGACAGACTCCATCAACTCTTCCATCGCCTGAGCGGCAAGCAGCACGGTTGGAATGCCGTTGGCTGTGCAGTTACCGGCAAAAATCTCAGCAAAACTTTCTCCAATAATGGCTTTTATCCCACTACGGATTAGAGCCTGAGGCGCATGCTCCCTGCTCGACCCACAGCCAAAATTACGATTAACCAGCAGTATTGAACCGCCGGCATAATCCGGATTGTTGAAAGGGTGATCATTGAAACTGCCATCATCATTACGTCGTGCATCATAAAAGGCATACTGACCCAGATCATCAAAGGTAAGTCCCTTCATGAAACGTGCGGGAATAATCCGGTCTGTATCGATATCATTGCCACGAACCGGTATACCTGTCCCGGAAATTTTCTTTATTTCCTGCATATATTCTCCATCCTTCCTTATCTCCACAATGTACCATGAATATACAGAAAATCATCTTTAAAAGAATGTTCTTTACAGGCTCAATGCTCCACAGGGCTCTTTCTGCGAAATATAACGAAACTGTTATCCAATCCCGCGTTTCCTCAAAATATGGAAAAACCAGAATATTATTTCGGTTTCCGTTTCGAAAACATGCTCAAGGAACGGATAGTTCAATTTTCTAAAACTGAACCGATCTCCCTGAATAAACCTGTCAAAAAAGCGTCTACTTTGACTGCACAGCTGCATGATCAGAGAAAAATCCAGCTCAACCAATTATTCAGCGGATTCATCTCCCGCAGATCAGTACAGGATAAAAAATACCCATCGCTACTGAGAACATAAACTGAACACCAGTTCAGCGATCACTCCTGTGCATAAGAAAAAGCGCTATAGAGGAGACAAGGATGATCCCTCCACACAGTGCAAAAGCGGTTATAAAAGAAGTGCGCCCAGCAGTGGACCCGATTCCCAGAGCAAAAAAAATCCCTGCCAGATTCATGGAGAGAGAATTGAACGAGAGCAGAGTGGCTCGCTGCCCGTCTATCGCCTCCTGGGTAACAGATTCCAGTTTGGTTTCCATCATCCCGGTGATGAAGAATACAACCGCTACACCTGGCAGAGACAGGACCGGGAATATCCCCCCCGCAATCAGCAATAAACCTGAGATAGCCATCCCGCCATACAAAAAGGCTTCCTTGCGCCTGCCAAGAATGAACAGGGAGCCTGCTGCAGCCCCACCCGCCTGCAAGAATATAATCAGCGTGAGCATCCCTCCGTAAAAGAATCCTTTGATATTCTGTTCAGCAAGCCATAGCTGGAGGAACTCCTCAACCGTCCCGATCACAGCAAAATACAGCACAGCGTACAACAGCAGCCTGAGGAAAAGGCGCTTGCCCCGGATCTCGGCCAGAGCATCCAGAAGCACTTCCCGGTAACGAAGCCCCGGCTTACAACTCTCCTGGTCAGCAGGCAGGAAAAGCGCTATCAGAAGCGCAAGGAAGGCCGTCGCGATGGAGAGCGGGTACACAAAATCGGGATACCGCTCGTTAAGTAACCCTCCGAAAAACACAGCCACAGCAGCTCCAGAAGTCATCAGAAACATCATCCGCCCGCTCAGTCTCTCATACAGCTTCTCCTGCCCCGCATGTTCCAGCTCCTCAAAGAGGAGCGCCTGAAATGCCCCGGAAAGAAAACTCTCAGACATCCCCCAGAGTACAAAAGCGATCAAAAGCAATCCGTAGTCCCGGGCGATAAACCAGATCACACTTGACCCGAGACAGGCCAGCTGAGCCACAACCACCATGGCTTTACGACTCCAGAGATCAGCCAGTGCTCCGCCGGGCACCTCCAGCAGGACCATTGTGGCTGACAGGACAGCCACCAGAGAAGCGATTTTCATCGGATCGCCCAGAACCCTGCTCACTGTCAGGATGTACACAGCATAAAGCGGAAGGAGGTACGCCAGAAAGCTGTAGAGATAGAAGGGCCATAATCTTGCGCGTCGCATAGATTTGAATATAGTCAAAAGAAAAACATGGCGGGATACGAAGAAGAGAGAGCGTTCCACAGGGAGCGTACGAATTGATGCATAGACACCCAGCTGTATCAGGGAATAATCAAGCGCTTATAGGGAAAATCCCCTGCAAAAAATTATCCTATTGCTGCTGAAATTTTTTCCTGAAGCTCATCCAGATCACTCTGCGCAGGAATATACTGAATACGATGGCTCTCCACGACCTCAATCTTCATCTCTTCCAGCATAGCTGACAGGATTTTCACGCTCTGACCGCCCCAACCGTAGGAACCGAAGGCCATAGCTTTACGCCCCGCAGGAGCCAGCCCTTTGAGGTAAGACATAAAAGAGGCCACAGTGGGCAAAATGTTATTGTTAAGCGTCGGAGAACCGACGCAAATATACTCTGCATCGATGATATCCGTGATTACATCAGAAATATGGTGATGCTGCAGATGACAAAGCCTGGTGCTGTATCCTTTATCGTCAAAACATTCCTGAATCACCTCAGCCATCCGGGTTGTGGACTCCCACATAGTATCGAAGATGATGACAGCCTTTTTCCCGGTCTCATTGCCGGCCCATTTTTTATAACGCATCAGAATCTCCGATATATGCTTACGCCAGACTATCCCGTGGCTGGGCGCGATCACTTCAATACTCAGTCCAGCTGCGGCCTCCAGAGCTTTATTGACCTGATTGGCATAAGGAAGGACGATATTGGCATAGTACTTCTCCGCCTCCTGAAAGATAATATCCACCGGATACTGATGGTCAAATCGCTCAGAGGAGGCAAGATGCTGCCCGAAAGCATCGTTCGAGAAGAGAATCTTTTCCTCTGGCAGATAGGTGAGCATATTGTCCGGCCAATGGACCATCGGGGTGAGCACAAACTGCAAATTGTACTTCCCGGTATTAAGCGTATCGCCGGACTGCATCACCTTAAAATCCCACGCCTTGTTATAATGGCGGCGAAGTCCCTTCTCTCCATTGGAAGAGGCGATCAGGACAGCGTTTGGCGCCTTCTCCATTATTGCCGGAAGCGCGCCAGAATGATCCATCTCCACATGATTGCTGATCACATAGTCGATTTTTGCAGGATCGATAACAGAGCAGATCCGTTTCATCATATCCGCAGTCTTATAATATTTGACTGTATCTATCAGGGTTATCTTCTCATCCACTATCAGGTAAGCGTTGTATGTGGAACCCCGCTGGGTGAGATAACCGTGGAAATTCCGCAGGTCCCAGTCTATCGCGCCCACCCAGTAAATACCTTTTTTGATCTCTATCGCTTTCATACTTCCCTCTCAAGTTATAATTATCGCTCTTACTATAAAAGTAGCCAATTGAGGACAGCCACTCCCTACTGACTCAGTTTATTGAACTTCTCTTTTCCCGCCCCGCATACTGGACAGACCCAGCTGTCAGGAACACCAGAAAACAGAGTGCCCGGAACAACCCCGCGCTCCGGATCCCCTTGCTCAGGGAGGTATTTATAATCACAGACTGTACAGATGTATCGCTTCATCGCGGCCCCTGTATTCGGATTGATAAATTGTAATAATGACAATCTATCAGCAATGCCTCCCACCGTCAAGGGGTTTGTCAATACCCCATGAAACTCTCACTGTGCACATGCGCCTTATCATATTCCAGCTCTTCCCTGACATCCTTCATGGCGTTCACCATAGCCGGGGGGCCGAAAATATACAACTCCCGCTCTCTGTAATCAGCGATCTCATCCCGGATCAGATCCGCGGTGATAAAACCAATATGATTGATCCCATTGCCTTGCCCTCCCTGCTCCAGGACATGGATAATTCTGAGGTTACTGTTCTGCCGGTTCCAATTCTCCAGTTCCTCTTTGAAGGCTATATCCTCTGCAGTACGGTTGGCGTATACCAGTGCAATATTCGCCTCAATCGCTGTCTCTATAATGTGTTCAATTATAGAAATAACCGGCGTGATCCCGATCCCCCCGGCAAGAAAGAGAATCTCCTTATGGGCGGGATCGAATACACAACGGCCCATCGGCAGCTTGATCAGAACAGTGTCCCCCTTCTCCATCTTCTTAAGCTGTTCACAAAACACACTACCACCGATCTTCTTGGTAAAATCGAAATACTCTTTACCTGGAGCACAAGAAAAAGAGAGAAACTTGTTAAGCTCTTTGTTTTTTCTGTTTTCTTCATCAAAGATCACCTGTAGAAACTGGCCGGCAAGAAAATCAACAGGCTCCTCAGCAACCATTCTGAAAGTCATAACATCCCCGGTACGCAGGGTTTTCTTCTTCAGCGTACAACGAACATCTTTCATGTATCCCTCCTGAAATAGAGAAGTTCGCCTGTTGTATCCTACAGTAAATATATAACAGGTAATTTCAGTTATTCAAGAAGCGTCTTCAAAGGGGGGGCTCGCTCAGCAACTCCAGTGACCTGCTGCCTCCTTTACACGCAGGCTCCTCTCACAAAGCCTCATATGGTATTGCCACTCAGCAAGAAACACAGGGGGCAAAACAGCAAATAAATTACGAAAGCATTTCTTTTATACATCCGGCAACGATATCCGAAACCATACGAACGATTTCATCCTCATCTGTAGCTGATGAAAGAGCTCTACTATCGGAGACAACAGCACCAGCCGCCCGGGCACAGACCACTGCGGAGGCGATCACAATATCATCTGCGCTACAACCCCGGGAAAGATCGGAAAAAGGCTTAGCAAACCCTTGCGGCAGAGGGCCAACGGCTATAGCTTTTGCCAGACGTTCGGTAAGCTTATAGGCAACATTGCCCGTGTTGAGATCCGGAAAAATAAGCACATTAGCTTTACCGGCAACTGGACTATCCGGACACTTTCGCCCCCCGATTGCAGGCACAAGAGCGGCGTCAGCCTGCAGCTCCCCGTCCACCTTGATTTCTGGATAGCGCTTCTGCAGAATTCTTTTCGCCTCTTTGACCTTATCAAGATTGGGATGTTGTCCACTCCCCATTGTTGAAAAAGAGAGGAGCGCCAGATAGGGTGTGGTCTGCAGCAGCGCCTGAGCCGTGGCATGCGAGGCCACAGCAATATCCACCAATTGCTCTGCATCAGGAAAGGGCAGCAGCCCGCAATCCGCGTAGATGAAGGCGCCGTCAGCCCCGTATTCACAGTCCGGAACAACCATCAAAAAACAGCTGCTCGCCGTTTTGATCCCCTCAGCAAGACCGATGATCTGCAATCCAGCACGGAACACATCGGCCGTAGCATTGACAGCACCAGCCACAAAGCCATCCACTTCGCCGTTCTCCAGCATCAACGCACTGTACAACAGAGGGTCGCGGACCATTTCCAGCGCCCTTTCAAAGGTGATCCCTTTATGCTTCCTTCTGTTAAAGTAGCACCCCGCATATTCCCGAAGTCGGGACGCGGTAGCGGGCTCCATCAGCTCTATCCCATCAAGAGATACCGATACACTGCTGGCGGTCCGCCGAATTGTCCCGGCATCCCCGATCAGGAGCGGTACAGCGATGCCTTGATCAGCAAGGATACGCGCTGCTGTAACCATCCGCTCATCCTCCCCCTCAGAAAGGGCGATCCGTTTTGGAGTGGCAGCCGCAAGTTCCAGAATTCTGCTGACAACACCCATCATTTGCTCCCGCTATGTATCGCTTCAGTAACCGCCGGCACCCGCACCGCCGGTGACAATCGCCACGCTCGAACTGGCACCAACCCGGGTCGCACCCGCATTGACCATGGCTTTCACATCCTCAAAGGTGCGCACACCGCCGCTCGCTTTGACGCCCATTTCAGGCCCGACAGTACGCCGCATTAAAGCAATATCCTCAACTGTGGCCCCACCCCTGGAAAATCCGGTTGAGGTCTTGACAAAATCAGCGTTCGCTTTTTTGCAAAGCTGGCAGGCGATGACCTTTTCACTCCCTTCCAGCAGACCGGTCTCCAGAATGACCTTGAGTACAGTATTGCCCCGGGTCGCACGGCGGACAGCCCGAATACCCTCTTCCACTTTCTTGAAATCACCCGACTTAAGCGCACCGATATCAAGCACCATATCAATCTCAGCAGCTCCATCTTCGATAGCCCTCCGGGTTTCAAAGGCCATGCTGCGCGCATCCATCGCTCCCAGCGGAAAACCAACCACAGAGCAGACCTTCACCCCTGTCCCGCGCAGCTTCTTCGCACAATAGGAAACCCGGTTAGTGTTGACGCAGACCGACCAGAACCGGTACCGTTTTGCCTCTTCACAAAGCTTATCAAACTGCGCCTGAGTGGCCTCAGGCGTGAGCAGCGTGTGGTCGATGAGAGACGCTGCATCAGCCGGAGCGTTAAGAACAATGCCGGATCCACTCCTGCCAGAGGCGGTAGTTTTCAGTTTAAGTCCTATTTTCAGCTTTCGCACCACTTCACGGGTGATTTTATTGATGAGTTCGTTCTGGTCCATATCAATATCCCCTTGATTTTTCTACTGCCATCATTTTATTGACCCTCGGCCAGTGCCGCCCGCCTTCAAAGCGGGTCTCCAGCCAGACTCGTACCATTTCACACAGCTCCTCAGGTTCATGCAGAGGGCCGCCCAGGGTGAGCACATTGGCGTTGTTGTGCAGTCTACTGTTTTTGATTGTCCGTAGATCGTAGCAGAGCGCGGCCCGCACACCTTTCACCTTGTTGCAGACCATAGAGGAGCCGATCCCTGCACCGTCGATCATGATCCCCCGGTCACAGTCTCCGCCGGCTACCCTGCGCGCCACTTTGACCGCCAGATCCGGATAGTCAACACTCTCCGTATTGCAGGTTCCAACATCTGTAACCCGATATCCGAGGGAAGGAAGAAACGCTTTAAGAATTTCCTTTGCCGGAAATCCCCCGTGGTCAGAACCGATCGCCACCCGGCGCACCGTATCCCTGCTGTTTGCCGGATCCAGATCCTCTTTCACAGGCTCCGGGGTTACGGCGTGCATGCCGCCAACGATATTGCTGATTATATCACCCACAAAAGCTCCCTCCTCATTATTATACCGTCTTCTCTATACGATCCACGATCCCGACGATCACTGTCCGGGCCGGCATATCTGATTTCCCGTAGATCATCCGGGCGGAGTTTCCTTCGTCGTTGATCAGCACGGTATCGCCTGGACCGGCCTGAACAGTATCCAGGGCGAGGAGCGCTTTCCCGGCTGATTTCCCGTCCGCGTCCACGGGCTGCACTATCAGAATTTTCCTTCCGCGGTAATCCTCGTGCTTCATAGTAGAGACTACGTTCCCGATAATTTTCCCCAGTATCATTGAAACACCTCAATATCATCCACTATCCCGATAATGGTAGCATCAGAGGGATTGTACCAGTCTTTCAAAACAAGAGCCGCCTCCCGCCCCCCCTCATAGAAGACCAGATCCCCGACTCCGGCCTGCACACTGTCGCAGACAGCGATCTGCTCACCGCCGTTATTCCCGTTTTCATCCAGCGGCTGCAGCAAAAGGAGTTTCACACCCTCAAGGGAGAGGTCCTTACGAGTGCAGACCACTGAGCCTGTTACCCGTCCCAGTTTCATCAGTTAGCCTCCTAAACAATCCGGAAAGAGCCGACAAGAGTGCAACGCCGTTCCCGTGTGAAATTCCGGGCTCTGGTAAGCCCTTCCCCTGTTGGACTGGCGATGGTCAGAGTGGTGTACCCGGGTCCTCCGAAGCCAATCCCGCTATAGATCGGTCCGTTTTTAACAAAGATTGAACTATTGATCAACTTTGCCATTCTGGAGAGTTTGGTCACATCGTGAGAGTGCATACTGGCCGAATGCCGAAACCCGTGCTCACACTCCACAGCCAGATCAATCGCCGAATCCACATCCGGCATTCGCACCAGCGGGATGACCGGCATCAACTGCTCTGTCCAGACCAGCGGGTGGTCTCCGGGAACGTCAACAAGCAAAATTTTCGTCTCTCCAGGAACTTCCAATCCGATCGCTCCGGCGATTTTCCAGGGGTCCAGTCCGATGTACCTCTTGTTAGCCGCACCGTGGTCTCCAGGACAACCCGGCCTGGAGATAACGGCCTCTGTGACCCTGGTTATCTGCTCTCCAGTCAGCTCATAGGCTCCGTTCTTGACCATCTCCTGTTTGAGTCTGTCGGCGATAGCATCAACAGCGATAATTTCTTTCTCATCAATGCAGACGATGTTGTTGTCAAAACTGGCGCCATTGACAATATCGCGTCCCGCCTGCTCAAGATCCGCGGTTGTGTCCACCACACAGGGCGGATTACCCGGACCGGCGCCTATCGTTCTTTTGCCGCTGTTCATCGCTGCCGCTACAACTCCCGGACCACCGGTAACAACCAGAAGAGCGATCTTTTCATGCTTCATCATGATATTGGCTGAATCCATAGTCGGTCTGGAAACCCCGACAACCGCATCAGGCGGACCACCAGCTTCCACAATGGCGTTATTGAGCAGACCGATCGTATAGTTGGAAACCCCTTTTGCTCCAGGATGCGGATGGAAAACAACTGTGTTACCTCCGGCAAGCATGGAAATGCTGTTGTTGATCACAGTCGCTCCAGGGTTGGTACTCGGGATAATGGAACCGATCACTCCATAGGGAGCACGCTCGACAAGCGTGAGGCCGTTCTCATCTGTCATGGCCGCGGCCTCCAGATCCTCAACGCCAGGTGTTTTGTATGCAGCGAGCCGATTCTTCGTGGTCTTAGCGCAAACATTGCCAAAGCCTGTTTCATCGACCGCCATCCGGGCGATCTTTGCACTCTCCGCTGTGGATACTTCACGAATTTTACGGATCATCGCTTTGCGCACTTTGACAGGCGTCCCGGCATAGATCCGAAACGCTCTATCTGCCGCCGCAATCGCGCTTTCTATATCAGAAAATATTCCATCGCCGCCACCCGATTCAAACACAGGGGCCGATGCTGCTGTTGCCGGAGGAGCTATATTCAGGCCCCTGACCACCTCTCCCACCATCTTCCGGATATCATTTTCAGATATGCTCATAAGAACACCCTTCCCTCTTCAATCAGCAACCGCCCTCTCAGAGCAGAAAAAAATCTTTTATCGAAGGATCCGGATTGGGGATCACCACCTGCGAACAGAGCAGTCCCTTCTTCCGGATGGACTCCACCGCAGCGGCCATGGATATCTCCACCTCACCTATTTCACCAACCATCTTCACATAAGATTTTCCACCAAGACCGACAGCCAGCCGGATCTCCGGGATCTGGACTGCCGCCACCTTCGCCGCGACATCACCGGCCTCAATACTCGCTGTGACGGAAAGCGCCTCCAGCACGCCGATAGCATCCCAGTACTCGCAAGCTGCTGAACCGACAATGGCCGGGATGATTTGAGGCTCCAGCTGCGGCAAGAAGAGCTCATCCACAATCTTCGCTTCCCCTGCTTTTTTGCCGGTCGTGAGCGCCGCATCCACATCAGCAACTTCACCTGCAATAATAATGATGAACTTGCCCGGACAGACCGGCTTGGCGTCCACTATTCGAACCGTAGCCGCTTTGGCCATCGCGTCCAGCGATCTATACCCAACTGCGATACTGTTGAATTCCAGTACTCCGAGAACAGTCAATTCCATATTCATCCCTGCCAGCTAAGTTCTATTCTATCTTTGCTCAAGGATAATCCGCTCTTCATCAACAAAAATGACTTCACCGTCTATACTGGCGTGAAGCCTGGCGCCAAGAGCACCGGCCGGGATTTCCGTAAGCAGATCCCCACATTTCACCACATCCCCGGCTGAGACCACCGCCCTGGAGGAAGCGCCGATATGTTGTCTGAGCAGCAGCTCGACCCTGTTGCTGCTCAGATCAGCGATGAAGCGCTCAGGATGCACATCGTACTTCGACAGCTCAAGCCGGTTGATGACCCTCGAGGTTGGGATTTTCCTGTACTCCCACATATCACGGGAAAACGCATCCTGATCGGAAAAATCCCCCCTGTACCCGGCCTCTCGAAAACACTGCTTGATTATCCTGCTCATCAACCGGGGAGAGAGATCCATGGTACAGGCCACCACCTCACACACCCCGCATTCGCTGCACAGGAGTGCCCCTTTGATCACCTCTTCCGGAATATCCAGCCCCAGATTGATCTGCCGCATTATCTTATGCGGTTCCAGATTATGCCCCAGAAGATAGCGGGGACACAGCTCGGTACAGTAAATACACTGGCAACAGGCTGTCTTGCTCTTTTTAATCACCCAATTGAGCGGCTGATTGATCGTGGCAACCAGTTTATGTTCCGGGGGCAGCACGATCAAGCCGCTGGTGAGCTTGGTGACTGGAGAATCAAAATCTGTTTCGATAGAACCCATCATTGGTCCGCCAACCAGCACCACATAATCATCCAGCAAAGCACCGCCGCAGGCGTCGATCACCTCCTGAAATGATATCCCGAGTCTGGCCTCGACTATCGAAGGCCGGGGGACCTCACCAGCACAGGTCAGTAATCTGCCGATGACCGGCCGGTTATTCCAGACCGCTTCATAGACGTTTCGCATCGTCTCCACATTCTGAACGATACAACCCACATCCAGAGGGAGCCCTGCTGGTGGTACGGAAGTACCGGTAATCTCCTTGACCAGACAATGCTCATCCCCGGCTGGATAGTAATTCTCCAGCTCAAAAACCTCCAGTTTATCCCGCAAAGCGGCAGCCTCTTTGAGCCGGGAGACTATATGCACACTCTTCCTCTTGAGTGCGACAACCCCGCGCTCCGCACCGCTGATCGTGACCAGCATCTCCAGTGCATCAAGAATTTTCTCCGCCTCATGAAGAAGAAGATATTTATCACTCTCCAGAAGCGGTTCGCATTCCGCGCCGTTTACGATCACAGTGCTGCAATCCAATCCGAACTTCACATGAGTTGGGAATCCGGCACCGCCTGCTCCGACGATCCCGCACTCTCTAATCCGGTCTACGATCTCAGCCCTGCTTGTTATAGACAATGTTTCCCTGCTCATCAATCTGGTCCACTATCCCGACTACAACCGCGTCGATCGGTTTTTTGTCTGTTATTTCCGTCTGTCTGGCGGAGCTGCCCTGAGAGATAAGCACCATCTCTCCCGTTCCAGCACCAAGATCATCAAGGGCGACAAAACAGTCATCCTTGAGGACGCCGGCCCGGTCACTGCTCTGGATCAGCAGATATTTTGCCGGAGGAAGGGCATCGCTCCTGACAGAGGCAACCACTGTCCCGGCCACTATTCCAAAAATCATTGCGGGTAAACCCCTTTCATACTGAAGAGAGTAGAACCGCTCATCCGTTTATACCATACTCTTCCGGTATACATATTCCCCCCTGAGCTCAATATTATCGACAATAGCGATGATCGAAGCATCAGAGGGTTTCCCTTCAGTCACGGAAGTCAGCCTGGCGCTGCTGCCCGCAACATAAAAAACGATCTCACCAGGACCGGCTCCGACCGCATCCATTGCCACAACAAAATCACCCTTACCATCCATTGAGGCAGGGTTAATTTTCTCCAGAAGGAGAAACTTGATCCCCTCCAGACGGGCTTCCTTATGCGCAGAAACAACCGTCCCCACAACTTTCGCAAGAACCATTCCTATCCCCCGGTCTTGTTTCCAGGGCGTATACACAGCAGCCCTGGTTCTCAATCGCTTACAACAGACGACTAATTCTGGCGACCCAGGGGTAGAACAGCGTCAACACCGGCGTGTGGCCGGGGAATAGCATGGACAGAGACAACCTCTCCAACCCGTTCTGCAGCGTGGCTGCCGGCTTCAAGAGCAGCACGGACAGCGGCAACATCTCCGCGAACCACAGCGGTTACGAATCCGCCGCCGACCTGCTGATAGCCGGTGAGCTCAACACGAGCTGCCTTGACCATAGCATCAGCCGCCTCAACCATTGCGGCAAATCCCCGGGTTTCTATCATCCCCAGAGCATCAGTAATTGCGTTTTCAGCCATAACATCTTCCTTTCAAAACAATGATTATCAGCACTATTTAAAATTAAAAATTGACTTTCAGAGTTTCCCCTTACCTGCCCTCAATCGCATTCAGACATTTTTCTGCTGCCTCTTTACTCTCAAGAACTTCCGCCTCATCACCGGCGATATAGACCCGGCCGTATTTGCCGATCCCATCGACGTTAATGATCTTAATACTGGAGACCTTTTCCCCCTCGTTAGCTGCATAGTACGCATACGCAGCCGGATGGAGATCCAGAATGTACACAGTATCTCCTTCCACAACCATATTACCTTCACGAACTTTGTTGATCAGTTGCGCATGCGGGCCTGTGATGCTCCTGATAAGCTGGCTGGTGAGGATCTCCGGCCGAATTCGATCCCCCTCGGAAATCCCGATAGCCTCCAGCATGGCACGGCCGGCTTCCCGTACATCCGCCTGACTGTCGGCATGCACCTCAAGAACGCCAAAATCGCGCTCCACAATCTGCAACCCCGGCCTGACATCAGTAGCTTTGAGCGCTATATCAGTCAATCGGTTAATTTCAATACCAGGAGAAATCTCAACAATGCAGCTGGCCTGGCCGGCATCCGGATAGAAGCCGCTTTCCGAGTTAGACCCGAAAGAGGCCATCTGCTGCTGCAGAGAATCCAATATAACAAACGTTCTCAGATCGATCATTGCCACTCCCCTTTCCCGCCAGGAGGTCAAACAGCATCCACACTCTCAGGCGGCCTTGAACACGGTATCCGTCATCTCACCCATTCCTGCAAAACCGCGGATTTCTATTCATCCCCGGAGCCTGAACAGCAGGCAAGCGCCTCCTGAAATATCTTCTTATGGGCCGAAAACCCGGTTACTTTGTAGTGGTTCTCAATTTTTAATGAAGAAGCGCCCTGCGAAGCAACAGCTCCAGAGCGGCCTCTGAAACGCTACAGAAATATCCTATCACTCCGGAGAAGCGAATGCAACACTTTTTCTCAAAAAAAGTATCTTTTGCCTTTTGTGCTACAGAAAACTATCATATATTAAAAGAATACCCGGTAAGACGACGGATGCTTCCTCAAATGGGCTTCACATTCGCTGAACACTCCAGACCAGGGGTCCCCCATGAGCCTTCACTCGCCTTACAGCCTGCTTCACAGCAATCCAACTTAAGGAGTCAACCTATGAAAAATGAAAGACTGGCGCAATACATCGACCACACCCTGCTCAAACCCACAGCCACTTCCGAACAGATCATCAAGCTCTGTGAAGAGGCCAGGGAGTATAATTTCAAAACTGTCTGCGTCAACCCGGAATGGGTCCGGCTTGCCGCCAGAGAACTGAAAAAATCCGGTGTGGGTATAACCACGGTTGTGGGCTTCCCGCTCGGAGCCAACACCACAGAGGTCAAAGTTTTTGAAACGAAAGAGGCTGTAAAAAACGGCGCCACGGAAATCGATATGGTGATCAATATCGGCCGCCTGCGCTGCGGGGACATCAAGCAGGTCAGGGAGGACGTCTCCGCAGTAAAAGAGGCGTGCGGACAGCGTCCCCTCAAAGTTATTCTGGAGACCTGCCTGCTCAGCGATCAGGAGGTCATGATGGCCTGTCAGCTTGTCATGGAAGCAAAAGCGGATTTTGTCAAAACTTCTACAGGTTTTTCCACTGGAGGAGCGACCAGCAACGCTGTCGGTCTGATGCGCAAAACAGTTGGTCACTACTTCGGAGTCAAAGCCTCCGGCGATGTCCGCACAAGGGAGGACGCAGAGGCGATTATCAAAGCAGGAGCCAACCGCATCGGCACCTCCTCAGGGGTCCAGATCATCAACGGCGATGAGGTAATCAAAGGCGATTACTAGCAGGCTGTTGAAAAAGCACCGGGCAGTGTGAACTGGACCCCGATATCAAGACAGAAATTCAGCTTACCTCGAGTTTGCTCATGCAGCCTTCTGTTATTATTTATATAGTTCATACAGTTTCTTATGCCAGTCCCAGGCTGTCCCGATAATAGCTTCCAGACCCATGTATTTCGGTTTCCATTGCAACTCTTTTTGAATTTTTTCCGAGCTACCGATGAGGGTGTCTGGATCTCCATATCTTCTGTCGACAACTCTGGTTTTGATTTTTTTTTTCGATACTTTTTCAACAGTATGTATCACATCAAGAATAGAAAATCCTCTTTCACTCCCCAGATTATATGTACTGCTTCTGCAATTCTGCAATAGATCTTCGAGAGTGAGCTGATGCGCTTCAGCCAGATCTGAAACATGGACATAGTCTCTAATGCAGGTTCCATCCGGTGTATCATAGTCATCCCCGAAAATATCCAGTTTTTCGCGAACTCCAATGGCAACATCCAGTATTATCGGGATCAGATGGGGCTCCGGGTCATGCCATTCCCCCAACCTGCATGATGGATCTGCACCCGCGGCATTGAAGTACCTCAGAATAGAATAATTGAATCCGTATGCTTCACTGTAATCCTTGATAATGGTTTCAGCCATAAATTTGCTATTGCCATACGGGTTGATCGGATGCTGCGATGATCCTTCCTGTATTGGTTGTACTTCCTGTTCTCCATATGTGGCACAGGTTGATGAGAATACGATTTTGTTTACACCATATTTTCGCATAACCTTAAGGAGATTGATCGTATTTGAAACATTGTTGGAATAATACCGTTCTGGATGAGATAACGACTCACCAACATATGCGAAAGCCGCAAGATGCACCACTGCGGATATGCGGTTTTCGGAAAAAATAAAATCAAGCATATCCACATTGCCTGAGTCACAATGATAAAAAATACTATCTATAATAAATTCCTTGTGCCCATTGGAAAGATTATCCAGAATTATCGTGGGATAGCCGTTTTCCTTCAGCAGAATATTGATATGGGAACCAATATAACCGGCTCCGCCAGTGAGTAAAATCGTTTCCTTCATCCCGGCAGAAGTCTACACCATCCAGCTCCTCAACACAAGAGCCTTTTTCACCTCACTCAAAGGAGTTATAAATTTCCAGATATTGCGAAATATGCCTTTCCATTGTATGGACGCTGCCAGTTTGAACAGCATCCTGAGAGTGTCTCTGATAATCGTCCTCATTCAAGGAGAGGATATAGCGTAAGCCCGCATTCAGGTCATCTGTATTCGCGAAACGGGCAAGATATCCATTTGTTTTATGTTTGATCTGTTCTGCCACCCCTCCACAATTGAAGCCGACAACAGGAAGACCGCAGCTCATTGCTTCCAGGACAATAAAAGGATAGTTTTCTGCAACAGATGGGAGCAGCAGCGCATCAGAAGCATTGAAGTACTGTGCAAGGGTATCCGGGTTGCTGATATAGGGAATTTGCTTTATATTCCGGAAGTCTATCTTTTTTCTTCCGCCAATCAGCAAAAACAGAACTTCTGGATTTCTCTTAACCAATTCCAGAGTGTACTCACCCCCTTTTTGCTTATTCTTAAGGCCGTGATTGGCACAGAAACAAACGATCTTTTGATCTGCAGGGAGGGTGAGTTTCTTGCGAACTGTTGTTTTCCCATCGATCTGTCTGAAAACATCAGTATTGATGCCATAAGGGATATGGTAATTTCTTTTTTCGCGAAGAATACCGGTCTGAGCCACATTTTGCAGCCATTTAGATGGGGTTATGATCTGCATTTCTGTTCTGGAGTAGATCTTCTCTTTTCGACTGCATATATTTCGGGTTGTATCTATAAAGATGGGAGGATATGCCATTTTCATAGGGCATTTGCCGCATCCTTTCTTCCATCTGGTACAATTAATGCTGAAGGAGCAATGCCCTGTTACGCTCCACATATCATGAAGCGTCCAGAGGATTTTTTTTTGCCTTGATATTTCCGGGAGAGAATAGAGATTGAAAAAATAGTTATGGAGGTTATGAAAATGGATAATATCAGCTTCTTTATACCAGGGGTGGTTCAGAAGATCCTTTTTATTGAACAAGCCAATATCATTGGAAAGGATAAATGAGCGCAGAGCGCGAAAATAGAGATCAAGTCCCCGTCCTTTAAATCTGATATTTTTCCAGAAGCTCCTTTTTATTTCATCAATGTCTTCTATATTGGAATACTTGTACCCGACCAGCATTTTAGCGGCATATCCGTTTTGTTTGAGCCCCAGAAGAAGATCTTTCGAGTGCAGAGCAGCTCCACCTTTTATGTCCGCCGCATTGATCATCAGGATTTTTTTCTTCATTGAAGAAATATTTCTCCAATTATATCCAATTATTGTGAATTTAAAGAAAGTAAGAAAAGAGCATAACCTTGAACATGAATAAAACAAAATATCCAATCAAATTAGAAGGACATGCTCATGAAAAAGTTTACCACAAAAGATTTCGGGAGTACAGAAAAAAAGCAGTTTAATTCAGCTCTCGAAGAACTGTTGAGAGCAGGAGCCAGGAAAATGCTTCAGGCGGCCATTAAATCAATGGTAGCAGAATGTATTAATCCACACAGCAATCTGGTGGATGAGGAAGGAAAACGTCCGGGAGTCAGAAACAGTTATTGACCTGAGCGAAACCCTGATACCGGACTCAGCCCGATCCAGGTGAGGCAACCAGGAGTGGATGATCGTAAACTGGCGGCAGCAAATAATGGCCAGAAGTTTACAGGTAAAATCCTGCCTCCATATCCGCGCAGGATTCCGGGTATTGACAATCCTGTCCCGGTACTATGTCTAAAGGACATTTCAACCGGTGTGCTGCATCAAACTTCTCCTTAGTTTCCTTTCTTCAAGGGCGGCATAGAGTACCGGTACAACATAAAGAGTGATCAGCACAACCCCCATGCCCCCAACAGAGGGGATAGCCATCGGCTTGACGACCTCTGCACCGGCTCCTGTGGAAAAAAGAACCGGAATCAATGCCAGGATAGTTGTCATCGTCGTCATCATCAGAGGACGTATCCTGTTAAGGCCCGCCTCAATCACCACATCCCGGACATCCTGCACAGTACGGATATCCCTCTCCCTGAAGAGCTGTTCCATATATGTTGTCAGCACAACCCCGTTGTCCACGGCTATCCCGAAGAGCGCAATAAATCCCACCCAGACTGCAACACTGAAGTTAAAGCCGAAGAAAAACTGCAGAATAATCCCGCCCGCCAGAGAGACCGGAATAGCGAGAAAAATGATCAGACTCTTGATCATGGATTTGAACGCCATATAGATAATCATCAAGTTGATAAAAAGAGCCAGAGGCACAAGAATAGAAAGCCGCTTCTTTGCTCTGACCTGATTCTCAAAACGACCGCTCCACTCAATGAAATATCCAGTGGGAAGTTTGTGGGTTTTGTACATATGCTGTAGTTGCCGCCGCACGCGCGGTTTCAATTTCGACCTGAGCAGTCTGGCACTCTCTTCATGAAGCACTGCGGGTAGACGTTTATTCACCAGGGCACGCGCCTCTTCCACAAAGCCTACCGGGTCCCTGCCCTCAACATTTAGAAGAACAAAGGCACGCAGTGCATTGTTCTCCGAGTTGATCATCGCCGGCCCCATGACCATCTTTATCTCCGCCAGCTGAGCCATAGGGATCTGCTGCCCACCGGCCCCGGGAACCAGTACTCTCCGCAACGCATCAACACTGTCACGCAACTCTCTCGAATAGCGCACCCGGATCGGGTATCGTTCGCGCCCTTCCACAGTCATGGTCAGATTCATTCCACCAATAGCCGTAGAAATGACATCCTGCACATCCTGCACCCGGATCCCATATCTACTGATTGCATCCCGATCAATGCGGAACTCAAGGTACGGCTTACCAACAATCTTCTCAGAATAAATATCCGCTGCACCTCTGACTTTTTTGACAATTTTCTCTACAGTTTGCGCAAGAAACTGCAGCACCTCAAGATCATTCCCGAAAATCTTCACCCCAACACTGGTACGAATGCCGGTGGCGAGCATATCAACCCGGTTAACTATAGGC
>Ga0056109_1000024_pt1 | contig 72493 bp, 62 predicted proteins | sample WorMetG1BERMUDA2_FD_80077 | JGI IMG/M metagenome (GOLD analysis project Ga0056109, IMG submission 80077) | Marine gutless worms symbiont microbial communities from Max Planck institute for Marine Microbiology, Germany - Inanidrilus... ...
CCCTCATGCCAGGCATGGTGGTGCAACACCGGATTCGGTGTATTACTGCAATAGAGAATGGGCGGGTGCTTGAGTAACCTTAAATAAGGTGTATTTCTGTCCTGGCATTGGGGTCCACTGCAATAAGCATTGCTCAGGAGAAGCAGCTGGGTGTTATCGGACAGATCAAAACCATGAATCAGGAGAGTGTCAGATGAAATCTCAGTCAGGACAATTTAGCGCTTACTTTAAGTAAGTTCAATTCTAAAGGATACTTTCATGGCGAATAAAAACCTCTGGAACTACACTGTTGCAGAGAAGATTCTCAAGCAGTTTAAAGATAAGGAAGAGATTGTCTTTCAGTCCGGATTCGGTCCTTCCGGCTATCCTCATATCGGGACTTTTGGGGAGATCGTCCGCCCGAGATATGTGATACAAGCACTCAATGATCTTTCCGATAAGAAGACGAAGTATATCGTGTTCACGGATGATATGGACGGCCTGCGAAAGGTCCCTCTGGGGATGCCAGAGATGCTCAAAGAGCATCTAGGCAAACCGGTGAGCCGGATTCCGGATCCCTGGGGTTGCTGTGAATCCTTCTCCCGGCATATGATCAATCAGATCCTCGCCTTTCTTGAGGAGCAGGAGCTGACATACGATATCTTTAAATATTCCCATAAAACCTATCAGTCAGGGGAGTTTAATCCAGGTCTGAAGCTGCTCCTGGAAAACGAGGAGAAGATCAAATCCATCATTCTGCCTGGCATGCGCGAGGAGAGCCGTAAGGGGTGGTCTCCCTTCATGCCTGTATGTGAGAAGTGCGGCAGAAATCTCACCACTACAGCTACAGCCTTCTTCCCGGGGTCCCATACGCTCCGGTATTCCTGCGACAGGGATTCGGAACAGTTCTCCTCCTGCGGCCATAAGAGTGAGGTTTCCGTGCTGGATGGTAAGGTGAAGATGGGCTGGAAGATAGATTGGGCGCTCCGATGGTTTACCTTTGGCGTCAATTTTGAGATGTACGGCAAAGATTTGATGGAATCAGCGGCGCTCTCCGGTAAAATTCTACGCACTGTACTGGGCGGCCGGCCGCCTCTCGGATACTTTTACGAGATGTTTCTGGATGAGAGCGGTGCTAAGATTTCGAAGTCGGTTGGCAAAGGGCTGACAGTACAGAGCTGGGTGGAAAAAGCTCCTAAAAAGACGCTCAACCTGTTCATGTTCAAGGCGCCGCAGAAGGCGAAGAAGCTCTCTCTCTCTGTGATCCCTCGTTATGTGGATGAGTATATTGAGATAGTTTCCCGGTACTACGCGAAACCGGCTGAAGAACGAATTGAGAACGGAACATACCGTGAGATTTTTGAGTTTCTCCATGACACAATATTCGAAGAGCCGTTTTATAATTATAAGGTGAGTTTCAATTTGTTGATCAATCTGATCGCTGCTGTGGGTACATCAGATGTGGAGCTGATCAAAAAATATGTCCACAGATATGAGGAGGAGAAATCCGGGTCCCTTCCTTTCCTGGAGTTGCTAATCGAAAAAGCCGGGGCTTATGTGGAGGATGTGATGAGCAAGGAGCGGGTCCCCTATCAGCCCTCAGATCTGGAATGCACCTGCATTGAGGAGTTCATCGCTTTTCTCAGAGAGGGCGGACATAGTGAAGAGGATATCCAGAGCCGGATATTCCGTATTAGCAGGGAGAACGATATTCCGCCCGGGTCGTTTTTTTCTACAATCTATAAGCTGATTTCCGGCCAGGCCAGCGGCCCCAGGCTGGGGAGTTTTATTCACCTGCTCGGTGAAGATGAGACGGCCGGTCGGCTGGAAGAGATGCTGGGCTGATCAAGTTCCGGGGAAAAGCGGGCATACTTTCCCCTGACATTCTCTGTTTTTGCCGGATTGTCTGCAGATAATCTGTTCATCCGCAGGCAGCCTGATGCCGATTAATTCTTCCGATAAAAGCGCAGCTGCCCGGAGTGCGGTCCAGCCGTCCCGCAGACAGCAGCGTGCCGCGGTATAAGAGGCGATCTTTTCCAGGACTTTTGCGCTTGTCTGCATAACTTTTTGTCGTTCGGCTGCGGTGTAAGGGGTGGCGTTAAGGATAGCTGAAAAAGCTGTTCCTGCACCTGCCGCTGCGCCGCAGATTCCCAGAAAAGCACAGGATCCCCCCGGGGCGGAGCTCCCGCGTTCCAGGACTGCTTCCAGCTCCTTCTTTCCTGTTTTGCCGGTGAGATTGCGGTAAACGGTCAGCACAACAGCCGGCACGAGCGCGTGGTGTTCCGGACCATGCATGGGGAATGCGGGATGGTTGTGCAGCTGTTCATAGAGGCGGGCCATATCCGTCTCTTCGCTGCTGCTGCAGAGCGAGCGGATCACTTCCAGAGCATCTCTTGAATGGCAGCCGTCACAGACAAAGTGGCCGCCCGCACAGATCGTGCCGGCTGTGAATGTTTTCGAGCAGTATACACACTGCCGCTCTTCTGGAAATTCCAGATATTTCAATTCTGATCCGCAGACCATGCACCCTGAGGTCTGTTTTTCTTCTGTATGTTGCCGGCTCGAAGATACAGCCGGGCTGAAACAGGCACAGGAGAGTTTCTGGTCAATATTGGTAACATTGCCATTGTCATCCAGGAGCAGGAAATCCTCTCCAGGATTGTATCCGACAGGAAGGGGGAGCTGATGCGGGATACCGACTGCAAGTTGTTCAGAGCCCAGGCAGATGCCTTCCAGAGGGCCTCTGTATATGAGGGTCCTGTTTTCAAGGAGCGGTTTCTTATGGGCAAGATAGGTTACAGAGTAGAACTGGTGCCCCTGAACTTCCCGATACGAGAAGCGCTTGATGATCCGTAAACTTGTGAAGTTGAGATCTTTGAGCATACCGTATAGGTCCCTCTCCGTCAGGGCTCCGCCGAGGCATTCCCCTCTCATTTTTTCATTGTACATAAGCTCCAGTGGAACGTTTTCTTCCCGGACAATATCTGATACACAGATTCGACCGCCTTTTTTGACCACACGCCGGATTTCCGAGAGAACGCGGCGCTTATCAGGAGAGAGATTGAGTACACAGTTGGAGATCACCGCATCCACGCTCTCATTTTCCAGGGGCAGCTCCTCCAGAAAACCCTTCATAAAGGAAACGTTTTCATAGCCAAGGTTTGCTGAGACAGCAGGGATGGAACTCCGGGCAAAGGTGAGCATGCTGTCGGACATATCAATGCCATACACTTTTCCCGTAGGTCCCACCTCTCTGGCTGCGATAAAGCATTCCACGCCTGCCCCGCTTCCCAGATCGGCCACTGTCTCCCCGGGCTGCAGTTTGCAGTCAAAAACCGGACTGCCGCACCCATAGCTGCGCATCCGGGCTTTTGCCGGAATATGGGAGATTTCCTCTTCAGCGTAGCGGACTGGATTGATGATCTCCTCATTGAGCTCTTCCGCTGCTTCTGAATAGAAATTTCTGATCAGAGTATGCCCATCCTGATCAGGTGGAGAGAGGGCGCAGTTGGAATGGGTGAACCTGAGACTGCCCGTATCCGGGTCACAGCTCTCCACCCGTTCGCCCATACGGCAGTGGATTGCAGGACCCTCACCAACGGGGCAGCTCTCCGCCTCTTTTGCCAGAAGATAGAGGGCGGTTTTTCGATGCAGCGGAAGATAGGGGTCTCCCCCGGTGAGCCTGCCGGTCGCAATGAGGCTGTGGTCCGGGTCTCCGCCTCCGAGGAGAAAGCGCCATGGATCGGAATCGAGATCCGCTGCATCCAGGACTGTGGCCTGTCGGTGCCTGAGGAGAACAGGACTGTTTCTCCAGACGTTGTTCAACCCTTTGCCAACCGAACCGGCTGCAGCCCGCGTATCAAAGATCAGCGCTGGAGAAGGGTAGATCGTACCATCCGGACCGATCGCCAGACTCTCCCAGCCTGCAGCGGAAAGGTCGTAGCGGGTTCCAGGGAGAGAGAAGAGCTGTCCTTTGAGCAGCTCAATATTGTCAATCAATACATTGCGCTTCTGACCGGTTTCATACGCCTGGATGAGCTGTGGATAGATGGCCTCTGGATCCGCAAAGAGAGCGTTATCCGCGTTTCCCTTCAGAAACAGCCAGAGGAAGTGGACTCTGCGCACCCCCTGCTCTGAAGCGAGGGTGACCACCTCTGCCATCTGTGTGCTGTTCTGACTGTTCACAGCCATGGCGAGGGTAACCGGAAAATCGAGTTCTTTTATAATTGAGAGGGTACGCAGCAGTTCCTGGAAGGCCCCATGGCCGCGAAGTGCATCGTGTTGCTCCTCAGTGCCGTCAATGCTGATCTGGAAGTGGAGCCGCTCTCCGCGCAGAGTTTGCAGCTGGTGACGCAGAGACGGGAGTGCGCGGCCGTTGGTCAGAAAAACAACATGGGTGCCTGCCTGTTGTAGAATGCTTTGTGCGATTTCCAGGATACCCTTGTAGAGAAGCGGCTCTCCGCCTGTGAAATAGAAGACCTTTGTCCCGAGCTCAAGAGCTTCCCCAACAATGGATAGAAGTTGCTCTTCAGGCAGGGAAAGAGAGCTTTCCGGGCTGGAGGCGAAAAGACAGTGGCCACAGGACATATTGCAGTGGTTGGTGATGTGGAACCAGAGCTCTTTCAGGGAGGTGAGTTTTCGCCCTGCACGTCCCCTGTAGTCAGCCAGGTTGCCGTTGCGAAAGCGCTGGGCAAGGAGGGATAGTTCCGGGGCAACTTTTTGATTCAATGCGTTCCCGGGCCCGTTGTTTTGAATGAGCTCTTTCAGGAGCTGATCCCCGGCAGCGTTCGGGACCACCCAGTCGGGCAGTTCCGGGTATAGATATACGCCGGTCCCATTGTAATCGATCCGTTCATAGCAGCTGATATCCATTCTGTTCTCCATCCAGATTTCTTATAAATATAGAAAGTTTTATCTTTGGGCGCCAGAGTGAATTGAATCCTGCAGAACATCTGATTCCCATTGACTGTGCACGGCTTGCCAGGGTACTTTCTGCATTATGAAGTTTTTTCTCATCCACCTTGGCTGCCAGATGAATGCTTCTGATGCAGAGCGGATAGAAGCGGTCCTGGACGGACTCGGCTTTGTCAGAACAGATTGCGAAGAGGAAGCGGACCTGCTGGGCGTTGTTGCCTGTTCGGTCCGGCAGAAATCGATTGACCGGGTGTACGGCAGGATCAACAACTGGAACAAAATGAAGCAGGGGCATCTTGCGGTTACCTTTCTTTCCGGGTGTGTCCTGGGCGCAGATGAGAAAAAACTTGCCAGACTTTTCGATCTTGTTTTCAAGATGCCGGACCTCCCCAGGCTCCCGGAGCTGCTCGCCCCTTTCTTTCATGGCAGAGGCGGGCTTGTTGAGGGGATGGGCGATTTTGACCAGCGGACCGGTTTCTGGAAGATTGACCCGCACTACAGCTCTGAGTTTCAGGTTTATATCCCGATCCAGAACGGCTGCAATAAATTCTGCAGTTATTGCGCGGTCCCCTACACCCGCGGTCAGGAGGTGTCCCGTGATTCTGAAGAGATCATAGAGGAAATCCGGCAGTTGATCGCCAGGGGCTATAAATCATTCACCCTGCTCGGGCAGAATGTGAACTCCTATGGTCTGGATAAAAAGGGAGAGGAGCTCTCCTTCCCCTGGCTGCTGGATGGGGTAGCAAAGACCATTGAAGCGACCGGGCAGGAAGCCAGGGTGTATTACACCTCTCCTCATCCACAGGATATGACGGAAGAGCTGTTCCAGGTGATGGCCGCCCATCAATGCATCGCCAATATGGTACACATACCGATCCAATCCGGAGACGATACGGTCCTCAAGGCAATGAACCGCTCCTATACTCTCAAGCGGTTTCGGGAGGTTGTGGGCTGGATGCGGAAGCAGATACCGGATGCCACTTTTTTCACGGATATCATTGTCGGTTATCCCGGGGAGACAGAAGAGCAGTTTGAAAATACCCGGAAAACAATGGAAGAGTTCCGCTATGATATGGCTTACATCGCCCTCTACTCCCCCCGTCCTGGGGCCAGGAGCAGGGAACAGGAGGATGATATCCCTCATGAGGAAAAGCGGCGCAGGTTGCACGTGCTCTCAGATCTGCTTCAAGAGATCTCCCTGGAGCGCAACCGCGCTCGGATCGGGACAGAGCAGCGGCTGCTGGTGGAGGGGAGGGACCGCAAGGCAGGCTATCTCTCCGGGAAGTCCGAAGGGCTGACGATTATCCGTTTTCCCTCAGAAGATGAGGGTCTGATCGGTCAGTTTGTGGATGTGCGGATCACAGCAGCAGCGCCTCTCTCCGCAGAGGGTGAGTTAATCGATTGACAGCTGTTATCTTCGCCCGTATACTTGCACAGGGCAAGATATGGCGATCAAAAAAGCAATTGTAACACTTCTTCTGTGTTCAGGGTCTCCGTTATTCAGTCTCAGGGTGGGGAATGTTTACACTGCTGGAAATGCGCTTAAAGCAGCAGCAGCCCCGGCGAACAGACTCACGCTTGCGGATTTCCGGAGGGCTTCTCTCCGGATCCGTTACAGTCGCAGCCGCCAGGATACCGTATACGCTGGTCTCCGTTTTGCCCGATTGATCGTCGCTGACTGGCGCAGTCCTCCCCGGCGGATTGACCGCCTTCTCCACCATTTTCGTCCTGGACAGCTGGCTGCTGCCTTGCATAGAATCAACCGCAAAAGCAGCAGACCGGTTATTATGAATCTGGCCGGGATCCGTTACAGAATCGACAAAGGGGTATCCTGGCCGCTGATTGCTATCCCCCGATGGAGCAGAAAGGGGCCTGTCTTGCGCATGGCCAGGATTGCCGCTTACCGGCTCGCCCGTTCTGCCTCCGGTCGTTCCCCCCGATTCGGCTACGCTGATCTCAGACGCTCAACCCTCACTCTGAATTTCACCAATCGCAGACCGGTAGTCTTGAAAGGGGCAGGCGCAGGGAGGTTTCTCTGCGCCGCTCTGCAATGCAGAAATATTAACGCGTTAACGCTGTTGCAGCTGGCCAGGGGGCTTCAGACAGCCGCCAACCTTGCCGGCAGTGTGCGGCTTCAGGTTTTCGGGCAACCCCCTGTGACAATTATTTCCTCAGAGCTTATCAGGAGGAGAATACAAAGGGACAAGGTGCGCGCGAAACAGCCCCTGGAGCTTATCACGCACCTGCAGCAGGTTGCGAGTAGATATAAGTATATCAGGCACAGAAACCGTTTTTTACCCGGCCAGTTGAAAGACCACCATTATATGGACTGTGATGATTTTGCGCTGTACGCCTGGCAGCTTTTTTACGAAAATGGACATTCCCCGGCAATTCTTACGATCCTGAACCCCCTGAAAAAAGGGCAACCCGCTGTAAAAAACCGGGACTACCATGCGATTTGCGCTTATGAGGATGGCGGTCTCTGGCATTCCGTTGATTTTGGCCCCGGATTCCGCTCTTTCCGTGCCGCTGCACCGGACATCAGTCTGTTGCCTGCTCTTCTGTACGGTCAGACCGTCCGCTATACTCGCGTCAATGTCCATTTCTGGAGACGGGGGGAGAAAGACCCTGAGCTTCAGCTGACCAACACCCGAAAATGGTTGATAAGTGTGCAGCAGTAGACGGTAACAGAGCCCCGGTACTTGCCTGCTGGCAGTTTCTGCAGGGGACCAGGACCCTGCTTCTGCGGATGGAACGGCATTATGAAAACGTTCTCAAAATGGCTACCTTTTATAAGAAGATCAATGGGTGGGGTATCCTGGTCTGGAGGATGACCCCTCTTATCTGGCTACCTCCAGTCAGCGACCACAACCCCCACACAGCCCCCGATAGAGCAGCAGCTCACTTCAGGGATACAGCTGAGCTGATCCGGCTTTCTACAGGGATCGAAAATGGTTGAGAATTGGCCGAAGATCTAATTGAGGACCCAGGTCGAGCAGTGGAGGATGATGCGCGCTTCATGAACACATACTGCGGCAGCTGCACTTTTGCAGAGAGGGGAGAGGACAGGTTTGAGCTCCGGAACGGAGGGAGACTTGGACCGGTTACTCTTGCCTACGAGACATACGGCACCCTTAATGGGGAAGGGAGCAACGCCATTCTCATTTTTCATGCGTTGACCGGCAGTCAGCATGTTGCCGGTTACAGAGAAAATGTGCCTGGAGTGGAGGAACTCTGGAATGAGGAGTGCCGTGTCGGCTGGTGGGACAGTGTTGTCGGGGAAGCAAAGGCCCTGGATACCCGCCGTTTTTATCTGATTTGCGTCAACTATCTGGGCGGCTGTTACGGTTCCACCGGTCCCTCATCCATCAATCCAGAAACCGGAAAACCGTACGGGAACGCGTTCCCCTGGATCACCATCCCCGATGTTGTCAATTCTCAGATGCGGGTTCTCGAACATCTCGGCGTGAAGCAGCTGTACGCTGTGATCGGGGCCTCCCTCGGAGGGCTGATGGCGCTGCAGCTTGCAGTATTATATCCGGATCGGGTGCGCTTTGTGGTTTCGATTGCCAGTGGTGTTGCTGTCTCTCCTTTGCAGCGTATCCATAATCTTGAAAAAATCTGTGTCATTGAAAATGATCCCTATTTTAATGGCGGTAACTATTATGAGGGGAAAAAACCACTTCAGGGCATGCTTCTGGCCCGGATTATCTCCCATAAGACCTATGTTTCCCTGAAGGCTATGGAGGACCGGGCCAGGGGGGAGATCAAGCGGGATTATCCGATGCCGGATCAGTACCATCTGCAGAGCCCGCTTGAGTCCTATATGCTCCATCAGGGATATAAGTTCATTAAACGGTTTGACCCCAACTCCTATCTGCGGATTATAGGGATCTGGCAGCAATTTGCTCTGCTGGGCGACAGTGGTGCGGAGAATTACAAAGAGCTCTTCAGCCGTTGCCGCCACCAGGAGCACCTGATTTTCAGCATCAACTCCGATGTCTGTTTCTATCCCGAGGAACAGGATGAGCTGATCAGCGCTCTGCAGCAGGGTGGGGTGACGACCCATAAGATTGTGGTCACTTCGGACAAGGGGCATGACGCCTTTCTGGTGGAACCAGAGCGCTTTGCCAGGCAGCTGGAGTACTGGCTTTACAGGAGGTTTGAACAGTGATTTTTTGGTCGGGGAGGGGTTACGCCCCCTCGCTTCATCCGGCGCTCATGTGCCGTATTATTCTGTACAGGATGCACTGATGCCGCGAAGTAGATGGATGTACGAGAGCGACCGCGACCCCTGATCCGTCCTTTGCCGGCGATTCCTGCGGCTGCTCTGGTTATGAGGGCAGGGGCAGCTGTTCCCCTCTGGTTAAGATGCTGGCAGCAGGGTGGATCTGGCACGCTTTTTGGCGCAGTGGCCATTGCGCAACACAACAGGGAGTGTAGAAAACCAGTAGATACCACAATATCTTGTGCTTTTACCCCATTTCCCCTTGCCTTGATTCCTTTCTCCATAGTAAACTTGAGTTCCGGGAGGGGGGACAGGCCGCAGCGCCATTGCTTCTTCATCTACAACCGTGCTGTTTTCCCAGATCTGACGGCATACCGGATGGATATATTTCGGAGTGCCCGTAAAATTTAATACAAGGGGATGTACCGTTATGCGCATTGACCTCCGATTCACGATAGCAGGAGAGGATCCGTATAAAGGACTGGAATTCGAAGCCCGGAGCTCCATTATCAAAAATCCGGACGGGAGTGTCATTTTCTCCATGGACAACGTCATGGTTCCGCGTTCCTGGTCTCAGATGGCAACGGACATCATCGCGCAGAAATATTTCCGTAAAGCCGGTATCCCGGCTGCTTTGAAAAAAGTAGAGGAAGATGGCGTACCTCTCTGGTTACAGCGTTCGCAGCCAGACACAGATGCTCTGGAGAAGCTCCCTGAAGAGAAGCGGTACAGCTTAGAAAGCGACGCCAGGCAGGTGTTTGATCGGCTGGCCGGTACCTGGACCTACTGGGGATGGAAGTATAACTATTTTGATGATGAGGCGTCTGCTCGTGCTTTTTTTGATGAGATGCGGTTTATGCTCGCTTCCCAGATGGCGGCCCCCAATTCCCCCCAGTGGTTTAACACAGGGCTCAACTGGGCCTACGGGCTGACCGGTCCATGGCAGGGGCATTTTTATGTCGATCCTGATACGGAAAAACTGGTCGAGTCAAAAGATGCGTACACCCATCCCCAGCCGCATGCCTGTTTTATCCAGTCCATTGATGATGATCTGGTGGGGGAAGGGGGGATCATGGATCTCTGGAAGAGAGAAGCGCGTCTGTTTAAGTACGGTTCCGGCACCGGGACCAATTTTTCCGATATCCGTGCTGAAGGGGAGCCGCTTTCCGGCGGGGGCCAGTCCTCCGGGCTGATGAGTTTTCTGCAGATCGGGGACAGGGCCGCAGGGGCGATCAAGAGCGGCGGCACCACCCGCCGAGCGGCCAAGATGGCTATTCTGGATCTCGATCATCCGGAGATTGAGGCTTTTGTCAACTGGAAGGTTATTGAGGAGCAGAAAGTGGCCGCTCTTGTGGCTGGCTCCAGAATCATTGAGCGGCATTGTAACAGGATTATGGCGGCATGCCACGATCCCAAAGTGATTGACTTGATATATATGGATGATCCGAAAAAAGCGCCCGCTGAGCAGGAGCGGTTTGACGCGTCCAGAAATCGGGCCCTCGCCCGGGCTATCCAGGATGCCCGAACTGACCGGGTCCCGGACAATTACCTGACCCGGGTTGTAGCACTGGCAAAAATGGGATACACCAGTCTGGAATTCCCCAGATTTACCACAGATTGGAATTCTGACGCTTACCACACCGTGGCCGGGCAGAATTCTAATAACTCCGTCCGTGTTCCCAACGCCTTTATGGATGCTGTTTTGAAGAAGGGCTCCTGGGATCTGATAGGCCGGATGGAGCGGAAGGCTGCCCGGGAGGGGAAGCGGGACCCGAAACCGCTCAGGACAATCGAAGCCAGAGCGCTCTGGGATGATATCGCCTATGCGGCCTGGTCCTGTGCTGATCCGGGGATACAGTTTCATTCCACCATCAACCAATGGCACACCTGTCCCGAGGACGGGGAGATTCGCGCTTCCAACCCCTGTTCTGAATACATGTTCCTGGACAACACGGCTTGCAATCTGGCCTCGCTCAACCTGATCAAATTTTATGATAAAGCATTAAACCGCTTCATGGTTGATGATTTTCGTTTTGCTGTTCGTCTCTGGATGATTGCTCTGGAGATCAGTGTGCTGATGGCGCAATTCCCTGGTCGGAAGATGGCGGAGCTCTCCTATGACTTCCGTACCACAGGACTTGGATACGCCAACATCGGCTCCTTGCTGATGGTGATGGGGCTCCCTTATGATTCTGAAGAGGCGCGTGCAGTGGCTGCTGCGATCACCGCGATCATGCATACACATGCCTGTGCGACCTCCGCGGAAATGGCCGGAGAATTCGGGCCGTTTAGAGGGTATACGCGCAATAAGCAGCATATGCTGCGGGTGGTAAAAAACCACCGCGCCGCAGCCTATGACAACAGTGGTGCGTATAAAGGGCTGGATCTGCAGCCGGTCGGGATCGACGCGGACCGCTGCCCCGATTATCTGCTGCATGCGGCCCGGGAGGATGCGGACCGTGCTGTTGCCATGGGAGAAGGGTACGGTTTCCGTAATGCGCAGGTTACAGCGCTCGCCCCAACAGGGACTATCGGTCTCCTGATGGATTGTGATACAACCGGGATTGAGCCGGATTTTGCGCTGGTCAAGTTCAAGAAGCTGGCCGGTGGTGGTTATTTCCGGATCATCAACCAATCTATCCCTCCTGCACTGAAAAGGCTGGGCTATCCGGAACGGCAGATTGCGGATATCGTAGCTTATGTCAGGGGACACGCTACGCTGGAGAGCTGCCCGAACATAAATACAGCCAGCCTGGGGGAACTCGGTTTCACCCCGGCTGTGCTGGAGAAAGTGGAGAATGCGCTGGAGATCGCCTTTGACATTCGGTTTGTCTTCAACCAGTGGACCCTGGGCAATGATTTCTGCCATGAAGTGCTGGGCCTGACTGAGAGTCAGCTCAATGATCCGGCTTTTGACATGCTCTCCCATCTCGGTTTTTCCAGAGAGCAGATTATGAAAGCCAATGACTATGTCTGCGGTACCATGATGATCGAAGGTGCTCCTCATCTGATGCCGGAGCACTACCCGGTTTTTGACACAGCCAATCGTTGCGGCAAGATCGGGAAGCGGTATATCCGCCCGGAAGGCCATATCCTGATGATGGCTTCTGTGCAGCCGTTTATCTCCGGAGCGATCTCCAAAACGATCAATATGCCCAATGAGGCGACTGTGCAGGACATCAAAGATGCGTACCATCTCTCCTGGGCCAAATCCCTCAAGGCGATCGCTCTGTACAGGGATGGGTCGAAGTTGAGTCAGCCCCTGAACTCTGTTTCCGAGCAGGAGTTCTTTTCCGGCGCGGAAGTGCTTCTGAGCAGAGAGGGTGGACCGAATGAACGGGAGCAGGTGGTTCAGGTTATTGAGAATGTCACCCGCTATATTGCCAGGAGGCAGAAACTGCCCAATAGACGCACCGGGTACACTCAGAAATCAAAGATCGGCGGCCATTCCGTATATCTGCGTACCGGTGAATATGAGAATGGTCAGCTGGGAGAGATCTTTCTGGATATGCACCGGGAGGGCGCCAGTTTTCGCAGTATGATGAACTGCTTTGCCATTGCGGTTTCCCTTGGTTTACAGCATGGTGTGCCGCTGGAAGAGTTTGTTGACGCCTTTGTCTTCACCCGGTTTGAGCCCAACGGTATGGTTGTTGGTAATGACTATATCAAGATGACCACCTCTGTGATCGACTATATCTTCCGTGAACTGGCGATCAATTACCTTAACCGCAATGATCTTGCCCATATCAAGGAGAGCGATGTGCTCCGGAGCACGGATCTGCATGATCCACGGGGTAGGGCGGAGGCGAAGGTTGAGGTGAAAGTGAGCGCTCTCGGGGAAAAGCCGGAAGCTTCTGGTACGCTTTCTCCCGTTGCTGCTGATGTCGCCGGAGCCAGAATGAAAGGGTACACCGGAGACGTCTGTGATATCTGCGGGAGCATGACCATGGTCCGTAATGGAACGTGCCTCAAGTGTGAAAATTGCGGCAATACAAGCGGATGCAGCTGAGATGATTACCCGTTTGCGCAGCAGCAGTGGACGGATTGAGGTCCGCCGTTTTCGCATCGACGCCTTTCTGATCGCCTTCATTGGATTCGTCGGCGGGGGATTCCTCCTTTTTCTGGTATCAACCACAGGGCTCGACCCTGTTGCGGCGGTCCTCCCCATGCTGCTGGCTGTGGCTGCCTCTATCCTGGGGATAGATACCCTGTATAAACGGGGTCGGGAATTTGTCTGTCTGGATCTGGAGAAAAAAATTCTGACAGCCAGAGCGGGGCGCGCTACAGAAGGGGCGATCCCATTCAACGAGATTGAAGAACTTGATGTAGTAAAAGGTTCTTTTCTGAATTTACGGATTATCAGGGGCAGGGATGAGTTCATCCTCTTTGAGAGCTTTCTTTTCAGCCCCCGCATCTACCGCTTCTGCGCTCTGCTGCGGGATGCCGGTATTCCGGTCTCCCCTGCGCTGCATGCTAGGCTGAGCAGCCGGGTCAGAGCCTGGAAGATGGTGCTTGTTATGCTGCTCTTGCTCTGGCTGGCCGGCAGCGTGAGCTGGCTGCTGCTTCGCAACCGTTGAACAGGGCCGGCTTTTCTTTTTCATAAATTTCACAAATTCTTCTCTTTTTAACCTATTCTAATCAAGTAAGCATCACTATTCAGGAGAATCGTAATGAAGCAGATTTTTTTTGCTCTTCTTTTGGTTGTTGTATTGCCTTTTTTTGCTGCTGGTTATCTCAGGACCAGCCGGTTTTTCGCCTATTTCACGTACTCTTTTTCTCTGGGGAAGAGAAATGTGAAGATAATCAATGCTGGTATAAAATTCGCCAGAACAACGCAGGATGAGCTTCCGGATAGTGATGGGAATCGAGAATTTGGTTCTGCGAGGATCGGTCTGGAGTGCGGCCTGCTGCTCGGGAAGACAGATGCTCTTTATCTTCGTATGCCTTATGATTTTTTTAATTATGGGAAACATAACGGCACAGGACGCCAGCAGACTTTCAGTCTGAGTTTGGGGCCAGGGTACGTCTTTTCAAAGACCGACGCTGCCTTCTTTCTGGGTCTGGGGACTGCGGCAGAGACCTCTTCCCTGCTCAGCGCAAGGTTCATGCGCAGCATTGGCTTTCAATATTTATGGTTTTTCAGTGACAGCTGGAAGAGTGAGGGCGATCCTGCGAAGAAGAAATTGACGCTCGCCGGCCTTCTGGAAGGATTTTATCTTTCTTTTGGCTTTTATATGAAGTTCGGAGATTTTAAAGAAAACCTGATCTCATCTGACAGTTTTAACATCGGTTTCCTGGGTTGATTTCTGTTCTTGTGGAATAGTCTTCAGCTATGGTATAATAAGAGCCGGAGGTGAAGCGCTTGGATGCGGATACCCGGAATAAAATGGACAGCCTGGATGCGTTTTATCTTGTAGAGGTTATCCGGGATCAGAAGAAGTTCGGATATGATGATGCGACTGTGCGCTATGCCAGACGTGTACTGAAGAGGCGGGGATTCACAAAAAAAGATCTTGATGAGATTTATGATGAAAAAGTGAAGCCGCTGGATGATCTTGTGAGGCGCAAGGCTGTTGCTCTCTATTTTAGTTTTTTGCGTCTGGGTAGAAGGACAATTTATTTTTATTCCGGAGCCACATTGTTGCTCTTTTTCCTGATTATGAATCAAGCGCTGCAGGAGAGGTTTCCCGGTTTTTTTGCCGGCATGATTATGGGCCTGGGGATTTTTCTTATTCTGCTTCCTTTTTTCTGCATGTCTCGCGTCAGACGGATTATCCGTCTTATCCTGGACAGATATGATGACAGACCATCTCAGGAGTTGTTACATAAGCTGGATGACAACACCTGGCTGATGCTTGGCTGGTATCTTTTTATACCGGGGTATTTGATTTCCTTTTACAGAACCCGTGAACAGCTCTCGTCGATTCTTACGCATCTGGGTTTTTTTGAAGAGAGGTGAAGAGTACGGTTTACCTTGAAACATCCGAATACAATGTCATCCTGAGGTTGATCTACCGGGAGTCGGTGATGCGGTGAATAACAGTGTGCTGCCTTTGCTCTCTGTAAGCCCGGGGCAGATAGTCAGCAGTTGCCCCTTTTTATTGTTCCAGATCTTCTATCGCCTTGAGGTTTGCTTGCAGATGATGCTGTTTGGTGACACTGACGATCACTGTGGAAATCTCAGGTTTATCCAGCAGGAACCGGATCGCTGTGCGAGCCGGCGGTTTCTTCAGACCGGCTGTGAACTGCAATGCTTTGTGGAATTTTTTCCGGTCTGTGAAGAGGGGGTTATGGGAGCGGGCGCTGCCGGCCGGCGGTGTGTAGTCTTCACTGATTTTCCCGGAGAGCAGCCCTTGCGCAAGCGGGCTGTAGGGGATGTAGCCGATGTTTTTCTCTCTACAAAAGGGGAGCATCTCAGCTTCATCCTGCCGCTGCAGCATGTTGTATTGATTCTGGATAGAGACAATTTTTGCAATCTCTGAGGCTTTTTTCAGGGAAACTGGATCGTAGTTGGAGACACCAATGTAACCAATCGCCCCGCTTCCCTGCAGTTCATTGAGAGTGGAGAAGGTTTCCTGGTATGGTGTTCTGTTGTCCGGCCAGTGGATCTGGTAGAGGTCGATATAGTCGGTTTTCAGCCGTTTCAGGCTCTGCTCAAAGTCAGAGAGGATAGCATCTCTGGAGATGTCCTTGCGGACATTGCCTCCTGCATCCAGGAGTAAGCCGCACTTAGTCGCCAGCACGATCTTTTGCCGCATCCCCTGAAGGAAATCCCCGAGCCGTTTCTCGGACTTTCCCATACCGTAAACCGGGGCTGTATCGAAGAAGTTGATCCCGTTTTCATAGGCGAGCTCCAGAGTGGCCATCGCTTCTTTGAGGTCTATATCATCCCGGCCATCACCGCCCAGAGCCAGGGCACCGTAACCGAGGAGAGATACCGTGAGCCTGGAAGAGCCGAGAGTGCGGTATTTCATACTATTAGCTTCTGGATTTCAGGAATTGTAGCAATAGCGGCGTTATCCCTGAAATGTATTGCTAATCGGAATGATAAAAAATTGAAGTCATTTACAGCGGAGAAGCTCTCATCCAGGCCTGAGAACGCACCCTCTGTCATTGCTCTGAGGATGAGGCGTTCTGTTTCAAGGATGATGCGAATCATGTTTCTGCTTGTTTATCCGGAGCAAGCCAGGGCCGGTTCAATGATATTCAAAGACCCGTTTTTCGATTTCAATACCCAGTTCTTTATTCTGCAGAGAGAGGGTTTTGCGGATCCGTCTGGTCCAGTTACCCTCTTTATCAAAGGTCTTATACTCATAGCTGAGGATATAGTAGAGCTGTCTTCCGTGGTTGAGATGGCGAGCTCTGCTGAGACGGCCGTTGGAATCATATTGATAGGAAATTTCAAACATCTTTTTCTTCCCCGGGGAATAGCCTGTCATCTGCAGTATTTGTCCTGAGGAGGAGTAGCTGAATGAGACAGTCTGCATCAGCGATCCGTCCGGGTTGTACACAACAGAGGCAACGGGTTGTGCACTATTCTGGTAGCTGTATACAATCCTGCGGATAAGATCTCCTCTGGTGGAGAGCTGCCTGACTGCTTTTAGTTGCCCTTCATTGTTGCGGATGTGTACCTGTCGGCCGGTTTTGCCCTTTTTGTTGAAGGTGTGGACTTCTGTGATATTCCCCTTCCTATCAAAAAGAGAGATAGTTCTGGAGAAGAGGGCTCCTTGATAGTATCTTCCGGCACCGAACCGTTTGACCGCGCCTTTCAAGCCTCTGATAGTGAGGTCGTTAGAGAGTGCCGGGGCAGCAGTGGATAGAAGGAGGATTGCTGCGCCCACCAGTACAGTTGTTATTTGCGTCATTTTCATTCTCCTGATGCTTTCCTTGATTGGAGTTAATTCGGTTAGATACTCGCCCCGAGTGAAATTCCAAAATCAAAGCTTTTATTGTCCTCAGCATATACGCCATAAAGTACGACTGCAGGTATGAGCAGTCTGCGTAGATATATACGGAAAGAGAGTCCTGCATTGAAGATGTGCCTCATCCCTGTTATTGCTTTTTGCTGGGTGAAGGTCATATGTTCTGTGAAAGCGACAATAGCAAAATTGAAGTGTTTTGTGGAAGCAAAAGGGATCCTGTATTCAAGTCTGTTAAAGATGAAATGGCGGGCGTTATACTGTCCACTGCGGTAACCGAGAATAGCCGGCACCCAGCCGGAGGTGCTGTTCCCAATTTCAAGATAAAGCTCTTCCGGAATGTTGTGAGAAAGGATTCCGCTGTGGTCGATCAGGAGGTTGTGGTCGTTCAGGACGTTCAGGGCAAAGGAGAAGGACCAGTTGAATATGAAGCGGTCATAGTCAGAGCCGAGCCAGCTCACGTCACGCCTGAAGGTGAAACGTAACCAGTGCCCTGTTTCGTAGTCTTCCAGGCTTATCCACTGTTTGAGGATGATAGAGGCATCCACAATGCTCTCCATACTCTGCCGCAGATGTGTGTGATCCGCTTCGCTGAAGGAATAATTGATCAGGGTGTGTTTGAGCCAGAACCGGAGATCATTGCAATGATAGCGGAAGTTGATCATGTATCCGACACCCTTTTTGTTGTAGGAGCCGATCTCTTTATAATTGAGATCCGGGTCGTATATATATTGTTTTTTCTTTGCAGAAAAAACAGTGGCAAAAATACCGAGTTTGTCAAGAAAAAGTTTGTTTATATTGATCATAGCATTGAAGCTGAGATAATCGTCTTTATAGAGCAGTGTTCCGCCAATTTGATTTTTGGAACCCAGAAAATTCATGTCTACAAAACCGAACCCGTATGATAAACGGTTGTCTGAATATGAGAAAATCGGGATCGGAAATATCGACCATTTTTCTTTGACTCTGAGTGTAACATCCAGGTAAGGGGGGCTGGGTTTGAAGGCGGTTTCTATGTCGTAGAAGTAACGATCCTTTTTTGCTTTGAAAACCAGATTGGTCCGCAATTCCGTGATGGAAACATTGGTCAGCACCATCCCTGGTCTTATTTTGAGGATGTCCAGGGCGATTTCTTGCTTTGTTTTCAGTTTGCCTTTGAAAGTAATATTTCTGAGGGTCCAGTTTCGCTTTGTAGTGAAAATTGGACCGCTCTGTCCGAGAATTTGTTGAGCAAGGGATATTTTCTCCTTTGCTGACAGTCCGGCTGCTAAGAAAAGAGAAATGGATATCAACAGGGAAAACAGCTTCTTGTTTGCAATCATTTCCTACTTCCTTCTCTGCCTGCAAGATACAGAATACTTATTATTTTTGTTGCAGTCAAACATTCAGTTCAGGATAATGCTGAGGAATGCCCTGTTTTTTGAGGCTGCTGTTCAGGGGAAGCGAGTATTGATGAGCGTTCTTCATTTTTCAGGAGAAAATGGTTGACTTTGCTCTGCAGTCAGACGATCATTGATGTAATAATTCGAGGGTAGTTCCATCCGGCCGGGGCTGGTTTTTAGCAGGTATCCTGAGTGAAAGGCCGCTATTTATGGGAGAGATAGATTGACGCATTCCCCTCCAACCCGCATTGATGCCGTCTGTCTCGGTTTTTTTCCGAAAGCCTCCTAGATTGTTCAGAATCTTCAGATCGGTATTGAAACATCTTTCTCTGAAAGTGATTTTGTTTTTTCCAGAGGGCTGTTGCCGATTTCTAAGGAAGAATATGTTGATTGCAACAGAGAGGTTCTCCAAAAAGCGTATCGTCTGCGGGAAATGGGAAAAGAAATGGTTTTTTTCGCATATTGTTTTGATTCGTCCATTGCGAAAGAAACTCTGAAAAAATTAGGGGATTTAGGGTTCTATCGGGTGATATTTTGTGTGGATGCTTACCATCAGTGGTTCTGGCATTGTAAAAATGGTAACTATTATGATATGGTAGCTGTTGCACAAAATTTCAATTTCAGCAGATTTTCAAGATATTTCAGACAGGTGAAGTTCATCCCTATTCTGCTGCTTTTATGGGGAGCAGGCATACATACATACAGGTACTGGTTGCTTGCCAGAATGGGGGAGACCGGTATCCCGCTGGATGTTTACGGGAAGCAATGGAAGAGTGGTATTCCGGGTAACAATAGAGCCGGCCGGGAATACTTGAAGAATGATCTGTTCCAGTATCTTCCGATGCTGTTACGAAATTATGGTCCACTGAGATTGATCAATAGAAAGTTAGCCGGTAATTTGATAGAAGCCAGGAATTGAGATGTGAATTGGATACGGAATATTATTTATAGAATACGAAATAGAAGATCAGACGGCGTGCTGAAGCACTCTGCATTTTTTTTTTCCTTTGTTGCTGTTACCACGATTTTGAATATCCTTTTCAGGAAATATGTTTCCAGTTCTCTTGAGATTGATGATTTTGGAGTTTTTACAGCCATACTTGCATTATACGGTATGATGATCGCCCCTGTTAGTGTTTTTCCTATGTATCTTGCCAGGAACATGGCGATCCTGCAGGAGAAACGGGGAATAGCGGATGCTTTGTCATTCAGGAAAAAATTTCTCAGAATTTATATTTTGTTAATTGTGGTTATTGCGGCATTGCTTGTGCTTTTTTCTCCTTTGTGGAAGGATGGATATCACCTATACTCTGTTTTTCCGGTTCTACTGGCTATCGGGTTATTCTTTTTGCAGACCCTCTCCGGCATAAATGGTGCGAGTCTTCAGTCTTTTCAGGATTTCGGCACTGTTGGTAAGCTCCAGTTGATATGCACCTCAGTAAAATTGTTATCAGTCATTGTGTTTTTCGAAATTGTTGTATCCAGTTTTAATCTCGAATACTATATATCGAAATACAATTTTGTGATTTTTTCGGCAATCATCGGTGCATTTGTTGCTGTTGCTGCCGGCTTTTTCATCTTATCCAGAAAATCCGCCTCTTATCGGGATTCCCTTTTTGATTATAAAATTGATTATAGATCTCTATTTCATGATCTCTGGCCGATGGCTGTTCTTTTACTATTGTTTGGTGTATTAAATGGCATTGATGAGTTTTTCGCACGTCATTATCTGGATAAGAACAGCAATGGTCTGTATGGTTCAATTGTTACACTCGGGAAAACTTCGATCTACATAATTGCTTCGGTTATTTATGTTGTTTTTCCGAAATTGTCATCAAATATTGATGACCCACTTGTTACACGAAGAATAATGCTCAAGGCTCTGGTCCTTTCGTTGGCCTCTTTTGCGGCAGTGATGATGGCGGTGTTGTTGTTTTCGGATTTCATTCTGGAATTGCTCACACATAAGAAGTATCTTGCGGCGGCGCCGTATCTGAAGTTATTTTTTATTGCTTATATGCCTTATTCTTTGATATTCATGCTTATCAATTTTTTTATTATTCACAAAAATTTATTTTACATCATAGGTCTTACAGTGATTGTTGCGCTTGAGGTCATGCTGTATTCAATTTTCCATGGGAGCATAAATGAGATAATTTATGTCATGGGTTTGATGGGGTATGTAAATCTTTTGTTCTCTTCCGGAATATGGTACATGAAGCATGCAAGATTAAAAAGATAGATTGGCTTTTTCGTGAATTTTTGTTTCATTCCTTGTTTCAGAGATCTGTTCGGGATGGTTTTTTATATTTTCAATAAACTCTTTTCTCTTTATTCTGGTCCCCCCCAGCCTTTCCAGATGATCTGTGTGGAACTGGCAGTCAACCATCCGGATATTTTCCTGCTTTGCCCATTCGCAGAGGTACCAGAGCGCTGCTTTGGAGGCGTTGCTGACTCTGGAGAACATCGATTCTCCAAAAAAGACGTTGTTTAATCGAACGCCATATACACCTCCTGCAAGTTGTTTGTTCTGCCGGACTTCAATAGAATGAGCGTGCCCGAGGGAATGCAGTTTCTTATACGCTCTGCGCATGGAACGGGTTATCCAGGTCCCCTGTTCTCCTTTACGGGGTATGGTTGCGCAGGTATCAATCACATCATGGAAGGCTTCATCTATCGAGAATTGGAAAGGTTTTTTGTTGAGAAATCGGCGCATGGAACGGGAGAGATGGAACTCCTCAGGGAAAATGACCATCCTTTCCAGAGGTGACCACCAGAGTATCGGGTGAGCGGCTGAAAACCAGGGGAAGATCGCGTTTTTATATCCTTCCAGGAGTCTTTGTGGTGAGAGGTCGCCTCCGACAGCGAGAAGTCCTTCTGCATCAGCATGTTCCGGATTCGGGAACCGGATTTCTTTTCCGAGAACCGGTATCTGGAGTTCCTGATTTTTCATCCTTTACCTTCCTGCCTCTGTGGTGATGGAGAGCCCTGCACCATCTGCCGCGACGGAGACAGTAGCAATGCCCCCCTCTTTCAGGTCTCCAAAAAGAATCATCTCTGAAAGTGGATCTTTGAGCTGTTTCTGGATAAGCCGTCCGAGCGGGCGGGCCCCGAAGGCCGGCTCATAGCCTGTTTTTGCCAGCCACTCTCTGGAAGCGCTGGTTGCGGTGATGCAGACTTTTTTTGCCTTGAGCTGGCTTTCAAGATCACGCAGCAACTTGTCCACTACGCGCAGCATCACCCATTTGTCCAGACGGTTGAAGATGATGGCCTCATCCAGTCTGTTGTGGAATTCAGGGGGGAAGAGCTTCTCCAGGGCGGCTTTGCCTTTATCCGCCGTATCCTTGCCAGGCTCGCCGAAGCCGATGGAATTTTTACTCATTTCGCGTGCTCCGGCATTGCAGGTCATGATCAGTATCACATTGCGAAAATCGGTTTTTCTGCCGCTTGTGTCGGTCAGGGATGCGTAGTCCATGACCTGCAGCAGGATACCGAATATGTCAGGGTGTGCTTTCTCGATCTCATCAAGCAGGAGTACAGTATGCGGTGACTGGCGGATTGCATCTGTCAGAAGCCCTCCTTTTTCATGGCCAACATACCCCGGAGGGGCGCCGACCAGTCGGGAAACCGTGTGTTTTTCCATATACTCGCTCATATCAAATCGGACAAATTTGATTCCAAGTAAGTCAGCCAGCTGTTTGGAAACCTCTGTTTTTCCGACGCCGGTGGGACCTGTGAAGAGGAAGTTTCCAAGCGGTTTTTGTGGATCAGAGAGTCCGGCATGGGACCGTTTCAGAGCGCGGCAGAGGGTCGAAATGGCTCTGTCCTGACCATATATGCGATTGTGCAGTTCCTGATCGAGTTTTGCCAGGATCTCCCCCTGACTTTCTCTATTTGTTTTAATCGGAACTCTGGAAATCAGTGAGACCACGGCTTCGATGTCCGCCGGAGTGATCCGTTTGCGTTGCTGTGCTGCAGGGAGGAGGTGGAGGGATGCCGCAGCTTCATCGATCACATCGATTGCTTTGTCCGGCAGGTGCCGTTCCGTGATGTAGCGGGCGGACAGTTCCACGGCGCTCCGGAGTGCAGCATCGGTAAGGCGGATGCCGTGGTGCTCTTCGAATCCCTTTCTCAAACCCTTAAGGATGCGGACCGTTTCACTCATAGTGGGTTCATCAAGATGAATGGTTTGAAAGCGTCGTGCCAGGGCCCGGTCTTTTTCAAAATACTGTTTGTACTCCTCATGGGTGGAGGCTCCTATACAGCGGACTGAGCCTGAAGTCAGAAAGGGTTTGAGCAGGTTGGAGGCGTCCATAGAGCCGCCGCTGGTTGCGCCTGCGCCAACCAGCGTGTGGATCTCATCAATGAAGAGGACTGCTTTGCTGATTAGTGCCACCTCTTTGAGTACACCTTTGAGCCGTTCTTCAAACTGTCCTCTGAATTTGGCGCCTGCAATCGTAGCGCCAAGGTCCAGTTCAAACATTCGGTATCCTTTGAGTATCTCAGGCACCTCATCTGCGGCAAGAAGACGCGCCAGCCCCATGGCTATGGCGGTTTTTCCAACCCCTGGATCTCCGAGAAAAATCGGATTGTTTTTCTGACGGCGGCAGAGGACCTGGAGCATTCTTCTGATCTCTCTTTTTCTGCCGATCAGTGGATCACTATCACCGGTCTTAGCCTTCTGGACGAGGTCAATGCAGTATTCTGTGATGAATTTGGGTGTTTTATCTTTTTTAACGGGACTCTCTCTGAATTCCGTGTCCTCACCAAAGTGCTGCTCTTCATCACACCATTCCTCGTCATCTGTTATCTTGTCGCAGGGGCTGGAGTCAAGCCCATGCGAGAGCTGCTGGAGGATATTCAGCCGCCTGATTCCCTGTTTTTTTAAACAACGGAAGGCGTAAGAATCCTCCTCATTGAGGATGGAGACCAGAATATCGCCGGACTCCGCCTCCTCTTTTTCCGCGCTCTGTACATGCAGCAGGGTGTTCTGAAGTACCCGCTGAAAAGCGATGGTTTCCACCGGCTCCTGCTCATCGTTCTCTGGCTTTTTCTCCAGATATGTGTCGAAGAAACGGATGAGCTCTTGCTTGAGCAGATTCAGATCCGCTCCGCATGCGATCAGCACGCTTTCCACAAGATCATTGTGGATAAGGGAGAAGAGCAGGTGCTCCAGAGTGAGGAATTCATGATGCCTCTGAGTGGCTTCTCTGTAGGCGCTCATTATTGTGTATTGCAGCTCTTTGCTGAGCATTCCTCTCTCCTGTTCTCATGCCTCTTCGATTGTGCAGAGCAAAGGGAAGCCATTGTCTTCGGCCAGCTGTTTGACCTGTGCTACGCGTGTCTCCGCTATCTCGTACGGATACACACCGCATTCTCCGCTGCCTCTGTGGTGTACCTGTAGCATGATTTGTGTCGCTTCTGCTGCTGTCCTGCGGAACACCTTTTCCAGGACCATGATGACAAATTGCATGGTTGTGTAGTCGTCATTGTGCAGAATAACCCGGAACATGGGCGGTCGGCTCAGGTACTCTTCCACGGTATCCACTATTTCAGGCAGGTCGTGGTAGATCGGTTGATCGGGCATTCTCACTCCTCAGTTTTCATGCTCTATACAGAGTATACGAATTCCTATTGATAAAGATATACAAGAAGGAGCGCACTTTCTTGACCCGATTCAGGGCTGCGGGTATTTTTCCTCAAGGAGGTGTATATGGCCGTTACTGGACTCATGCATGCGGAAGTGCTGGAGAAGAGGAAACTCGGGCTTGTTAATGATTATGAACCAGCTCCGACGAAACGGGTTCCGGTGATTGTTCTCCGCAATGTTTTCATCGTATTTAACCTGCTGCTGGCACCTCTTCTTGTGGTGCTTCTCGTGATGGGGCAGTATAAAGATATTTTTTCTGTTGGTGTTATAGCTTTCATAAATACCATGATCAATATCATTCAGGAGATCCAGGCTAAGAGAGCGCTGGATAGGATCCGGGTGGAAAATCCGGCTACCGCCTGGGTGATCAGGGACAACAAGCACCTTGCGATTCCGATCAGGCAGATCGTTCAGGAGGACTGTCTTGTTCTGAAGGCCGGTGAGATTGCACTGGCAGATGGACCTGTTCTGGAAGCCACCCATCTGGAGATGGACGAATCAATGCTCACCGGAGAGTCTGATTATATCCCTAAGGGGTCCGGTGCACAGGTCTTATCCGGAAGCTTTGCAGTCGTCGGGGAAGGGGTATACCGGGCGGAAAAGATTGGTGCAGACTGTTATATGCAGAAGGTGGTGGAGCAGGGCAGGCGTCTGCAGCAGCATAAGACACCGGTTGAACGTAAGGTTGATCTGCTGGTGAACGCCTTTATCGGCTGCTGTTTTGTGGTTGCTGCCGGGCTGCTCCTGAAATTTCAACCATTCAGTGGTGGTGCGGCTGATGTGGCGCCAATTCGGTACATTGTGGCCAGTGTCACCACAATGATTCCGCAGGGGCTGGTGCTGATTGTGACCATCACGTTTGCTCTGGGGGTCATCACTTTTGCCAGGCGGGGGATCATTTTCCGTAAGATTAACGCCGTGGAATCCCTCTCCAATGTGGATCTTATCTGCATGGATAAGACCGGTACCCTCACCCATAACCGGATCGTTCTGGATCGGGTTGTACCGGTTGATGGAGAGAAGAGTCCTCATCGTGCTCTGGCCGCTTTTGCCGGTGCAGCGAAAGAGCGTAATAAGACCGTTGAGGCGATCGCATCCGGGCTGGATCGGGTGGAGGCTCTCCACCTGGATGAAGTGCCTTTTAAGTCAAGAAATAAATTCAGTGCCCTCCGGCTTGAGCTGGATGGAGAGAAACTGGATCTGCTTCTCGGTGCCTATGAGCTGATCAGTAACAGAATGCTCACTCATGATCAGGAGCGGATTGCCGGGATCATCAGTGCCGCGGAGCGGGATGGTTTCCGGACGCTTGCGTTTGCGCGGCGCTCCATGGATCATGCAGCACTGAATGAGGATATCGCCGGATTTGAGCTGGTTGCTGTGATCATTTTTCAGGAGGCGATTAAGGAGGAAGCGCCTGAGATTCTTACCGGTTTCTTTCAGGAGGGGGTGGAGCAGGTGGTCATCTCCGGCGATAGCCTGCAGACCGTACAGAGTGTTGCTATGCGAATCGGTCTTCCGGATGCGCAGTGCGGCGTCACCGGCGGGGAACTGGAAGCACTTGGGGAGGCCGCCTTCCGGGAGAAGGTGCTTGCCAGCCGGATTTTTGCCCGGGTAAAACCAGAGCAGAAACGGGACATCATCCGGGTCTTCAAGGCAAGCGGCCGGTATACGGCGATGGTTGGAGACGGGGTCAATGATGTGCTCGCCCTCAAAGAGGCGGATCTTGCCATAGCGATGGGTTCTGGCGGGAGTATGGCCAGAGATGTGTCGGATATCGTGCTGGTCAATAATCGGTTCAGTGTATTGCCGGATCTCCTGGCGGAAGGCGACCGGATTATCTCCCGGATCAAGGATTGCGCCCGCATCTTCACTTTGAAGAATTTTTACGCTCTCATTATGGTGGCTGCAGCACTGTTGACAGGAATCACTTTCCCTTTCCTGCCGCAGCAGATCACCATGCTCAATTTTATCACGATCACTGTCCCTCTTCTCTATCTGATTAAATTTTCCCGGTATAAAGAGAAGCTGGGCGGCTCTTTTTTAAAGGATATTCTGAAGTGTTCGCTCACCATGGGATCAGTGATCGCAGGGACAGGAATCGCGTTGAATGCGTGGTATACAGTCAATGGGGTCGTGCCGGAACATTTTGTTGGCTTTTTTGGCGATGCCGCACCTGCTTCGGTCCGCCTGGCGCAGAGTGCCGCCCTTGTTCCGGTAATCATCCTCGCTCTTCTTGCCTATCTTTATATAATCAACCGGAGTCGAGGATTCCATGGGCTGCTGAAGGATAAGAAGGTCCTTTTTGTTGTGCTGGGGTTGCTATTGGGGTTTATCGGCATCAGCCATCTCAGGCCGGCCCAGAAATTTTTTGAAGTAATCCCTTATGGATGGATGGACTGGGGCCGCGCGCTGCTGTTTTTGCTGCCCGCGCTGCTGATCCAGAGAGCCGTGGCAGGATGTATCAACCGTCCGCAGGCGGAATAGCCCTTATGGCCGGGATCACTCGCAATCGCTGTCCAGGCATGCTCTGATAAACGCCGTAAACAGGGGGGCTGGAGCCAGAGGTTTGGATTTAAACTCCGGGTGGAACTGGACAGCCGCATACCACGGGTGATCCAGGAGTTCCATTGCTTCTACAAGGTCATTGTCCCTGTTTATGACTGAGAAGACCATGCCCGCTTGCTCAAACTCGCTGCGGTATTTGTTTTCGAATTCATAGCGGTGTCTGTGCCGTTCGGAGATGGTTGTGTTTCTATATGCTCTGTACAGACAGCTGCCTTTTTTAACGCTGCCTGTATACGCGCCGAGGCGCATGGTCCCGCCTTTAGCAAGCACCTTCTCCTGCTCTTCAAGGAGTGAGATGACCGGATAGGGGGTCATGGGGTCGATCTCCGTGGTGGTGGCCTCCTTGTGGCCGAGTACGTTGCGGGCGAATTCCACGGAGAGGACATGCAGGCCGAGACAGATGCCGAAATAGGGGATCTTCTTCTCCCGGGCGAACCGGGCGATGCTCAGCATCCCCTCGAAGCCGCGCTCCCCGAAACCGCCGGGTACGAGAATGCCGTTCACGTTTTTCATGAAATCGCCGCCTGTGCCCTCCAGTTTGTTGAGCCTGGATTCCACTTTGCTGAAGCTGATTCCCTCCAGTTTCTCACTGTTGAGTTTGATAATCTTAACTCTGGAAGAATTGTCGATGCCTGCGTGGATGAGCGCTTCGTAGATTGATTTGTAAGCGTCGTTGAGCGCTACGTATTTTCCGGCAACGAGGATGGTGCATTCTTTCTTAGGGTTGAGGTAGGTTTCTACCTTTTTCGCCCATTTTGAAAGATCGGATTTTCTGTATTTGAGGTTGAGTTTTTTTTCAATGATCCGCGCCAGCCCCTGTTGTTTGTAGATGACCGGGATTTCGTAGATGGTGGTATTGATATCCATGGCTGCAATGACAGCTTCTGGTTCCACGTTGCAGAACAGGGCCAGCTTTTCTCGCATTTCTTCTGTAAGCTGTTTGTTGGTGCGGCACATAAGGATGTCCGGTGAGATTCCGATACTCTGCAGCTCTTTAACGCTGTGCTGGGTCGGCTTACTTTTGGCTTCCTGGGCAGCGCCGAGATAGGGGATGAGAGTGAGGTGGATGAAGAGGGTGTTCTCTTTGCCGGCGTCGCGGCGGAATTGACGGATTGCCTCCAGAAAGGGGACGCTTTCAATATCGCCGACTGTTCCTCCGATTTCCACAATGAGGATGTCGTTTCCTTTTCCCGCGGATTTGATTCGGGATTTTATTTCATCCGTGATATGGGGGATGATCTGCACCGTTTTGCCCAGGTAGCCACCCTGACGTTCCCGTTTGATGACAGTATCGTATATCTGACCGGTGGTGACACTGTTGATTCTGGAACAGTTGCTGTTGCGGGTGAAGCGTTCATAGTTGCCGAGGTCAAGGTCCGTCTCCGCTCCGTCGTCTGTTACAAAGACCTCACCGTGTTGAAAGGGGCTCATTGTGCCCGGGTCAATATTGAGATAGGGGTCCATCTTCTGCATGCTGACACTGTAGCCGGCGTTTTCCAGCAGGCAGGCTATCGAAGCAGCAGCCACTCCTTTTCCGAGTGATGAGCAGACGCCTCCGGTCACAAAAATGTACTTCATGGGTACCCCTCTCCGATTTTTTTGAAAAATACGGAAATTCATTGGGGAGGGGAATAACTTACGCCTGTTGCAGGAGCCCTCAGCATTCAAGACGGGCTCGGGGGAGGCTGGGTTTGTCGGATCCTTCATGGATCAGGCGTCTGCCGCCTATCCTGTGTAATCAGATCGAGCAGAGCCCTTCTTTCTATCTATAATCCTATAATCAGCGAGGGTGATTGCTGCTGCCCTGTGGCAAGCTGTGAAGCGGGACCAGGAGAAGAAGTCGCGCGCATTGCTCGGGTCCTATCTTCTGTAGTATTTACGGATTATTCTGCCAGGCAGGGAATCCTTGAGTTCCGTGCTGTTGAGCAGGTGGCGCCGCCGCCAGATCCAGTACGCCGCCGGATTTCTGCCGATGCGTCGCTGCTGCCTGCTGGCGCTGCGGCTTATCCGCATGTAGGACTGCTGCTCTATCCGGAGCACCTTTGTCTGGGCGTCCAGCTGTATTTTTGCGATTCTCGTCCGGAGTCGCTCGATCTTGTGCAGCAGAAGAATGTTGCTTCTGCTGAGGCGTCGGGCAATGGTGCGGTCATCGGTAGAGGCGATTCTGTTTTCATTGCGGATGATTTCGCTGATATAGTCGTTCAGATAGCCGCGCTGCAGAAGGATCTCCTGCTGTGCTTTTTTCAACACTGTACGGATACGGTCGTATTTGTTTTTCGGGTTACCGAGGAACGTCTGGAGCTGCCGTTTGCTGCTCTCCTTGATGATACGGCTGCTGTCCGGGTCACCGGAAGTGAGCTGCTTCTGTGTCCCGGCGGCTGCAGGCGCTGTAGTGGAGAGCAGCAGGGCGGAGATGCATAACATAAATTTGTTCATGTATTGCTCCCGGGGGATGTTTATCTGTAGTACTGGGGAAGGCTGTCGTAGCCCTGGACAATGGCGTCTGTTTCCTGCTCAATCATGCAGGTTTCATCCTTGAAGGGATCGCTCGACCTGCTCTGCTTCTCGCTCAAGAAGAATGCGGTCAGGAAGACAATGAGAGCCACTGCAGTGGCTATGAGTGGTCTGACGCTGTTGTGGAGGCGCATATGCCATTTATCCCATCTGCCTCTTTTCCTATCCGCCAGGGCCCTGGCTTTGATGACAGCAAAAGGTGGTGCTATGATGTTTCTGCCGGCAGGAAGGCGGCTGATCATCAGGCCTGTCTTCCTGAAGGACTCCAGTTCCGCCTGGCATCCCGGGCGGCTTGCGATATGCGCCTGGACTACAGCAGCTTCTTTGGCTGAGAGTTCGTTGTCGTAAAAAGCCATGATCGTTTCGCTGTTGATATGTCGCATAGCTCTTCTCCTTTCCAGCAGTTTATCCATTGAGCTCATCGCCGAATTTTTCGATGAGGAGTTTTCTCAGTTTCTGTCGTGCTTTGTGGAGCCTGCCTCTGACAACTGTCGTCGTTGTTTGCAGTCTGGAGGCGATTTCGTCGTACTTCTGCCCCATGAACTCTTTCAGGAGGATGATCTCGCGGTCTTCCATCTTGAGCTTCTCCAGGCAGGAGATGATCTCCCCTTGCTCTTCTTTGCGCATAAAGTTCTCCTCCGCACTGTCTGAGTCCTGGAAAAACGCTTCGTACTTCTCCATGGCGATGTAGACCGTTTTTCCGTACTCACTTTTCAGACGGCTGCGCCGTCTGTATTCGTTTTTGATGGCGTTCCGGCAGGCGATGTAGAGGTACTTCGTTGCCTGCTGATCACTCTTCAGGGCATCTACGTTGCGGTACACCCGTACGAAGACGTCCTGTACGATCTCCTCCGCCTGTTCAAAGTCACCGATAAGGTAGAAAACATAGACGACAAGATTGCTGTAGTGTTGGTTGTAGCACTCCTGGAACAGCTTATCCCTGTCTCTATCGGCAGACAGTCCGCTATCTCCCATACAAACACCGCTTCTCTAAAAGAATCACCGTTATACCGGTGAAAAAGTCGTCTTTTGAAGAAGACTTCAGATAATTTTACCGTGTCAGAGGCCGTTTATCCAGTGATATTATCGCTGAATTCTGTTGCTTGTTTTCCATAGTCCGGGTAGCTATATTTTTTCTATAATAAATACTGAAAAAGGCGGATTGCCATATGAAGATGTACTACGAAAATGACGCCAACCTTGAAGTTCTCAAAGGAAAGAAGATAGCTGTCATCGGATATGGCAGCCAGGGCCGCGGGCAGTCGCTTAATCTCAGAGACAGTGGCCTTGATGTAATGGTCGGACTCCGCAAAGGCGGTCTCAGCTGGAAGAATGCTGAGAAGGACGGCTGGACCCCCCTTACTGTTTCTGACGCCGCAGAGCAGGCTGACATCATTCAGGTTCTTATCCCGGATGAAATACACGGGCAGGTGTACCGGAATGAGATCGCCTCTTATCTTAAAGATGGAAAAACTCTGATGTTTTCCCACGGTTTCAATATTGTCTTCAATCAGATTGTTCCTCCTGGAGGGGTTGATATTATTATGGTGGCTCCCAAAGGCCCGGGCCACACAGTTCGCGGGCAGTATGAGATCGGTAGTGGGGTCCCCTGTCTGATCGCTATCCATACAGACGCTTCCGGCAAGGCTAAAGATGTTGCTCTGGCCTATGCCAGAGGGCTGGGTGGAACCCGTGCCGGAGTTATCGAGACAACTTTCAAAGAAGAGACTGAAACAGACCTGTTCGGTGAGCAGGCTGTTCTCTGCGGTGGACTCTCCGAATTGATCAAAGCCGGTTTTGAGACTCTTATAGAGGCTGGTTATGCGCCGGAGATGGCTTATTTTGAGTGTTGTCATGAAGTGAAGCTGATCGTTGATCTCATTTTTCAGGGTGGCCTTGCGGATATGCGCTACTCTATTTCCAACACTGCTGAGTACGGTGACTATGTTTCCGGTCCTCGCGTGATTGATGCGGGTGTGAAAGAGCGGATGAAGGCTGTGCTCAAAGATATTCAGACCGGCGTCTTTGCCCGCAACTGGCTGCTCGAAAATCAGGCCGGCCGGCCCTCTTTCTACGCTACCAGGAGGAAGAATGCCGAACACCAGATTGAAAAGGTAGGGAAAGAGCTGCGAAGCAAGATGACCTTCCTCAAGGAGGGTAAGCTCATCTCTGAAGAACGTGAATAATGATAATGAACAACTCCCACAAAAAAAGCAGCCCGCGGGCTGCTTTTTTTGTGGGAAGAGCAAAGGAAGACTGAAATGGGACTTTTTAAAAAACGGGTCAGGGTTGATGATCCGGAGGACAACAGGAAGCAGTACAGTGGCGTCTGGAAGGGCTTTGTCGGATTCGGGATCGGTCTGCTTATTCTTATTTCTCTCCTTATTTATATGTTCCTTCCTCTCTGGACCTATGTTTTGTTCATCCCTCTTTTGACTGTGGCTTTTGTCTGGCGGCCCGGAGAGCCTGATGAAGAAGCCAGAATGCGCGGGTATCTGGAGCGTATCCCGGCAGGAGAACGGTTTTCCAGAGCCCGGTTTTATGAGCGGATGGGATTGCCTGAAGGGCAGCTTGAGGCCGCAGCCAGACGCTTTCCGGAGTGGTGCGGTGGTGATAAACAGGTCCTTGAAGCAGAAGAGATGTACAGGACAGTGCTCTGCTGGTATTACGGAACGATCAAACAGCTCGGGGATGAGGCTGTAGTGCGACGATTGCGTACCAGGAGTGTTAAGCAGGAAAGCTGACCCGACATCGGGTCCCCTCTTTTATCCAGTATTCCAGGGTGATGTATGCTGCTGCTGATCGGACTGGAGGCGTGGAGCCTGCTAAGCTGGTCTGCTTTCTGTCAGCAATCGTCCGATCTCCTGCCAGAATGCGTTGTTCAGAGAGTTGTTTTCCAGGATTACCCCCCAGCCCTGGGCGATTGTCAGCCGTTCCTCCGGAATAACAGCGCCGGCAACGCCACCTGCGTGCGCCCAGCGCCGGCCATACAGCCGGCAAAAATCAGATCTGGTGCCTGTCTCGCGTTCAATCAGACAGGCGATCTCTTCAAGCCCTTTTCCTGTGGAAGGAGCGTCCCTGAAGATAGAGTCAGCCTTCTCAGATAAAGATGTCACGGCTGCCCTCTTCGATTTTTTCATAGGAGTCTTCGAAGATCTGCAGCAGCTTGCTCTGTTTGTAGAAGTCGCTCTTTCGGATCGCTGCGATTTCCTTCTGAATCAGTTTTTCGCCTGCAGCTCTGGTTTCCGGAGTGGCGTAGTCATCCAGCCACTCCCGAAAGGTGAGGACCGCGTTAAGCTTGCAGAACCTGGCCTCTGTTTTTTTCTTGAGCATGCCCATTATTTTATCTCCGGTGCGGCCGCAGCGGTACCCGGCAGTGCAGAAGGATGTGATCAGCCCCATCCCGGCAAATTCGCGGACCACTTCGTCCAGACTGCGGGTGTCGCCGAGAACAAACTGTTGTCTGTTCTTCTCCTGTTCCGTATACTGTTCGCTGTAAGAGCCGATCCCGATCCTGGTGGAAGCATCGGTCTGGGTGCAGCCCAGAGGGATAACGTCTTTGCGTGTCCGGGCTGATTCTCTGGCAGTGATGATCATCCCTGTGTAGGGGACCGAGAGCCGGAGTACACTGACCAGCTTTTTGAACTCTTTATCCTTGACTTCATAGGCCGGATTCTCCGCCAGTGCGGACCCTTCGGCCGGATTGAGTCTGGGGAAAGAGATGGTGTGCGGGCCCACGCCGCCAAAGTGGGTTTCCAGATCAATGGCGTGGTAAAGCAGTCCCATCACTTCAAATCGCCAGTCATAGAGTCCGAAGAGCGCACCTATGGCTACGTCGTCGATTTCGGCGTCCATCGCCCGGTGCAGGGCGTAAAGCCGCCACCGGTAGTCCGCTTTCAGGCCGGATGGATGCACTGTTTTGTAAGTGTCTTTATGGTAGGTTTCCTGAAAAACCTGATAGGTCCCGATCCCGGCCTCCTGGAGTTTCTTCAGCTCACTGGTACACATGGGCGCTGCGTTGACATTGACCCTTCGGATGGAGCCCTCGCCTCTGCGAGCCCTGACCTTCACGTCATAAATGGCCCGGATGGTCTGCGCAATATAACCCGCATCTGTGTTCGGGTGTTCTCCATAGACCACGATTAGCCGTTTGTGTCCGATAGAAGCCAGCGCTTCCACCTCTTTGCGGATCTTATCCAGCTGCAGGAACTGCCGTTTTTCTGTTTTGTTCCCACGGCGGAAGCCGCAGTAGCGGCAGTTGTTGACACAGAGGTTGCCGCAGTAGAGGGGGGCAAAAGTAACGATCCGGTTGTCATACACCTCCCGCTTGACCTGGCCGCCCGCCTCGAACATCTCCTGCAGGAGTTCCGGGTCCTGCACATTGATCAGGGCCGCAGTCTCCTCAGGCTCCAGACGCTGGATCTCCAGGGATTTGGCGATGATCTCGCGGATCTGTTTCGGGTCCGGTCCAGCAGCCGCTTTCAGCTGGGCTTCGATTTTTTCCGTATTGATGAAATCCTCGCCGTTGATGAGATATTTCTCGATCTCTTCTGGTTTGATGACCCGGTGCATCCACTCTTTAATAATCCTGGTGGTCTGCGGCATACGATGCTCCTGTTTAGAGCCGCGGGCGATGGCTCTATCATTTTGCTTCACAACAAAAGAACAGGCGGATCAGCCGCCAACAGGTCCCATTTTACGGAACTTCTCATGCCGTTTATCCGGCAGTTTGTTGGCTGGAATCCGTTTCAGCTCTTCAAGATTTCTGATAATGGCCCCTTTGAGGTTGGCAGCAGCCCTGTCAAAATCGCGGTGCGCCCCCCCCAGCGGTTCAGGTACAATCTCATCAATCACGCCCAATTCCAGGAGCTCAGAAGCTGTAATCTTGAGTGCCATGGCCGCCACATCCGCTTTGGTGGAGTCGCGCCAGAGGATGGAAGCACACCCTTCCGGGCTGATAACCGAGTAGATGGAGTTTTCCATGATCAGAATGCGGTCACCCACGCCTATCCCCAGGGCACCGCCAGAGCCGCCCTCTCCGATCACCACACAGATGATCGGCACGCTCAGCGTGCTCATTTCACGCAGATTACGGGCGATAGCCTCACCCTGCCCGCGCTCTTCAGCTTCCAGACCAGGATAGGCGCCCATGGTGTCGATGAAGGTGATGATCGGCAAGTTGAACTTCTGCGCCATCTCCATCATCCTGAGTGCTTTGCGGTACCCTTCCGGCTGCGCCATCCCGAAGTTGCGCATCAGATTCTCCTCTGTATCGCGCCCTTTCTGGTGACCGATCAGCATCACAGGTTCCCTGTGTAGACGGGCGATTCCGCAGACCATCGCCTTATCGTCAGAAAATTGCCGATCCCCGTGGAGTTCCGTGAACGCTTCACACATCCGGTCCACATAATCGAGAAAAAAAGGACGCTGCGGGTGCCGGGCGAGCTGGAATTTCTGCAGCGGGGTGAGGTCTGTAAAGATCTCTTTGACCAGCTCCTCCTGTTTGTCCCGTAATCGGGAGATCTCAGCAGAAAAATCCACACTGTCATCAGACTCATAACCGGTCAGCTCACGGATCTTGTCCTCAATTTCAGCGATTGGTGCCTCAAAATCCAGGAATTTCATCTCACTCATAGGCCTTTTCTTCTTTTTTAAATAATTTTATTCTTCAATTATTGTTGTCTTGACTTTGATTTATGAAACGCAACTGAAATGTAACACACTCCCCGGCTCTGTCAAGGGTTTTCGAGTCTCTCGCATCCAGCTTCCTGTGCAATGCCTGTCAATATATGATATAACTGAATCATGAATAGCTGCATGATTCGCACACATTTTCGAACCTGTTCGCAATCTGAATATTGTCCGGTTCCCTTGCTGCATTTTTCACTCTACATCCGTACAGAAAGGTTGATAAAAATCAGTTGACAGATACACTACTATAGCCACTGGTTATGCCCACTCCAGACCCCGGGATAGACTCATGCGGAAAAGAGCCCTACTGCGGCAACGGCTTAACCCTCTCCTGGAGCGGATCTTGAAGCGGGTCCCCTTGACGCGGCTTGCGTTTTACCCGGCCGAGCGCACCCCCTGCAGCACTGTACCGGTACACATAGACAGCAGCAAGCCGCCCCCTCCGGTAGAGAAGCGCCTCCTGGGGCCTGACCCGATCATCCATGCGGTATACTGTTCTTTCCAGAAGCGCACCAGTGGGGGAATGATCAGCTCTGGCAAACAGTTCACCTGTCGGATGATACACATACTGCACTGTTCTGGAGAGTTTACCCTGAATAAGCTCCTGCTGGCTGCGGAGCACCCCCTGTCGGTCATAGAAAAACTCATTCACGCGAAAGAGGCGATTGTACCGGCCTCTGCCCACAAAAACCATCCACTTCCGGATCCGGGCTGCAGAATCATACCGCCACCCCTCCTTGCGTGTGCCATGGGCATTGAAACGGTCACAGCCATTCAGCAGCCCCTCTGCCGCATAAAAAAAACGCCACTCCCCGACTTCTTCTCCTTTTTCAATCCGCAGGACGCGAGCCAGCTGGCACACAGCGTCAAATTCAGTACGATACCCCTCCTGCAGTGCGACCTCTGACCGTCCGAAAAAACGGCGCTTTTCCGGCACCGCATGCCTGTAATAGAGCGCCACAGGCCGCATACTGTAAAGAAAACGTGAGCTGCTCACAACCACAAGGAGAAGCAGAAAAAAACGGATCATACTCTGATATCAACCTCTTCACCGAGACCCGGGGGATTGGCGGTTTCTGCTGGAGGAGGGGGGGGCGGTTGGTCCTGTGGTGGTGATGGGGCCTGAACAGCACCGGCAGGCGGCTGGCCAGGAACAGAACTGATATGCTGAATATCCATACGCAAACCTCCATGTTTTTTCTATAATAATAATATAGACTCGATGTCAAGCCCGGTCAAGAGAAGGAGGTGGTATGGAGAGGGAAGTCTCCCCCTCTTTCAGGAAAACGGCCCGCTGCCCATCCTGATTGTCCTCCCGCAATCCGTAAGCATGACAGTTTTTTTATCATGATCTACAGCAGCACCGTGGTACTATGGGGGAGACTGCAGGAGGAAACATGAGACCCAGCGCAACCGGATACGCCCTTGATCTCTCCTCTACCACCCTGGGGATACTTATTCTGACCGCGCTGGGCGTTTTTTTCCTTGTCAGAGCGGTACGAGAAGCTGTTAAAAGCCGCTCCTGGAAAAAAGGGCTGCTCACAGGGAGCATCGGGACCACGCTTCTGATCGCTGCGATTATCCTGGCCCTCATCAGCGGCAGCAGGGGGCTGCCAGGAAGTTCCTTCTACATGATATACCTGGGCAGCTGTGCTGTTCTCTTCATTCTCTGGCAGTTCCTCCGCAGGATCATCGGCTCTCTGCTTGTTCTGGCGATAGCCGGGATGGCTCTGGCCCTCATCCTCTTCATCCGTTCTCTGGTCGCTTTTACTGGTGAGAGCAAAATCGCTACGATTACCGTGCTGGACAGTGACAAAAGAACGATTACCCTTCACATCGAAAAGAACATGGATACCGGTCCGGATGCCCCGACCCTTATCACGCTGCAGGGTGCCCGGTTCGGCACCGTTATCTATCAGGTTGTTTTTGACAACAGCGCCGTATTCCTGAGCGCCAGAACACGCTATGCCTGGCTGGGGGTGACGGCATTCAGCATGGGGGCGCGGCAGACAGATCTACACCTCTTCCACGACAGCTTCAAGCGGATGACCCTGTTCAATGCCATGGAACGCAAAGAGATCCGGCTCCCCTTCATACGCTCCGTTCAGCTGAGCATGGACAGCAAAATTGCCGAAAAAGGCAGGGTCTATGAGGTGCTGGTGAAAAACAATGGGGGGATCATTATCAGTCCATCAAAGAAGTAAAAGAGGATTACGTAAACCGCTGCGCAGCAGACAGCGACTCTTTCAGGATGCTCCGGTCAGCTCCCCACTTCCTCCGAAAAAGAGCTTGCGCCGTTCTGGATATCGGTCAGGAAGCTGCTCGTCCATCAGTGCAAGCAGACGGCTGCCGACAGAACCGGCCAGCGTCCGCCTGCAGCGGATGATATCTTCAAGGCGTTGTAGAGGATTGAGATACCCCTTTGCAACCATTGCGCTACACTGCTCCTCCGCGTCCCGCAATGCTTCCAGCCGTACAAAGAGGCTGTCTCGGGATTCCAGGAGAGGACCGCGACCGGCGCGCGCGGCAAGGATGGAAAGCTGCTCGCGCAGCAGCTGCATGATTTCCGATAGAAGAGAAATTCTAAGAGCAGCCAGACGCAGATACTCCTCCCGTTGCTCATCCTGAGACATTGAGGCTGCCGCCGGGCTGACTGCTTGCCACAGATTTATCGGCAATCTGCCGCCAGGATTCCAGAATATCAGCCATCATATCCCGGATCTGAACCATCATCTCAGTATCCTTATTTATGTTCGCCTCAAGAAGCTGCTTGTTGAAATACATGTAGAGGTTGTACATCTTGCTGGCTATCTCGCCGGCTTCAAAGTTGATCGAGAGCGCTAGCTCGGTGATGATATCCTGAGCCCGGATCAGACTGTTGTTACAGAGATCGAGTTTTTTCTCTTCCACCGCAGTGACAGCATTGTTTATAAAACGGATCGCCCCCTCGTACAGAAACACAATCAGTTTGTCCTGAGAGGCTGTCATGATCTGGGTCTCTTTATAGTGATTATGCGGGTTTTTCTCGGGCAATCTGCCACCCTCCATTATCAGGATTATTCGAAATCTACCCTTATTATCGGTATATGAAATGTAAAAATACAGCGGGGAGATCAAAAAGCAGAGAGAAAAGCGTTAAACAAGTGCCTGTAAATGGGCGAAAAAACGGTTAAAATTCACACCGGAAACCCTCTTTTCCTGACCCGGACAGAGCATATCCAGGCAGAACTCCAGCCCGGAAACAGAGGAGAGATCCACAGCCGCCTCTCCCGCCGCCTCAGCCACTGGAAGCGCGGTCAGAATCCTGCGCACCGCATCAGAGCGACTCAATTTCTCCTCAACAGACAGACAGTTAAAGCGCAGCGCAGCTTTCGGGAGGGCAACGCCGGCTGCCGGCACCTCCAGAAAAGGGGAGGGGTGGAAGGCGAGGAGAGACAGCCCCTGCGTGCATTCCAGAAAGGCATTTCGATACAACTCCATCTTCCCATCCATGCGAAACTCGCCTTTTATTTTTGCAACAGCAGCAGGCGGGGCCACAAAATAAGCTTCTGCCGGCGCTCTTCTGCAGGAAGAGTAGTACCTCGCCTCATCAAAACGGTAACCAGGTGCGTGATATCGAAGCCCTTTGAACGAGAAGTCCTGTCCTGCCAGGAAGATCCGGCTGCCTCCAAGCGAAACAGCCAGTTGCAGCGCAAAAACAGCAACAGTGGGGCTCTCCGGAAAAACCGGAAGGAGATCTTGCCGCAGGAGTGTCTTTTCCAGAGCTGTACCGGAGCTGACCGGCACGAGTGGTCCCTGCCAGAGTCGCCTGATCCCGCGATAAAGGAGTAATGGAAAAACAAGCGGCACCTGAGAGAGACCCTCTTCACAGAAATGAAGCAGATTGGGATAACCGCCATCCGTAGCACAAACCAGATCCGGTATCAGTCCCATATTTCGAACTGAGGGGAGAGCCGGCGCAACTGCTATCAGACAAAACCGCTCCCGATTTTCCTGGAGAAGGGTACAGCTTTCAAAGAGCGTTGGCCCGGGAACTGCAATCACGACATCCCCGGCTTCCACTGGCAGCAGTCTGTGATATCGCTGGAGCTGCAGATTACTGAGGATATTGAACAACCAGCGCCTTTCAAACCACCTTCCAGTCGTCAGATCAGCGGCCGCCCTCTGCAGGCTCTCTTTCAGCAGATCAGCCATCCGTTTCCGCTCTGCAGGAAAATCCTGCACAGTGGGGCTATGCTCAAGGATCAGAGCGGTATCCAGTGGAGGCAGGGCTGCGGCAATATCGACAGCACTCTGCAGCGAATCACTGAACAAAAGAGAAAAACCGGAAAGCGGTCCTCTTTTTCTGAGTTTCAGGAGAGCTGCCGCCAATGCCGGATCAGGCTCAATAACCACCACCTGCAGCCCGGGTTGTTTTGCCAGCAATTCCGCCAGATAACAGCAGCCATCACCAAACAGGATGACCGACTGTTTCCCGGTCAGATCACAGGCAGCAAGCCGTTTTTCCGCTTCCCGTACAGGATTGTACCGACTCTCCAGATACCGCCCATTACGGATCAGAATAGGGTCCCCGCTCCTGGAGAGAGCGCTCTCAATTTCTCGCGAAGGGATATCCCCTCTCTCTTCAATAACCTGAAAAGCCGGTTTCATATGGAAGAGACCTACATGGTCCGAACAGACGGCAGAGAAATAGCATCGTCCCGGGGTAGACCGGCTGTAAACGCCTCCAGATCCTCCACAATAGTGAGAACAGGATCATTTATCGCCTCTGTGACACCATTCGTATACATGATCAGAGTAACTCCCGGAGAAAGTTTGGGTTCATTTCCTTTCAGAAAAGCCGGCTATAAGAACCGGCGGTGCGATCTGGGAAGCGATAATGGAAAAAAGTTCCTTCTCCTCTTTGCGGAATGCCCGCCTCCCTCTCCCCTCTAGAGCAAAAACCGCCAGTATACCGACCTGCCGACCTGCGGCCAGCAGCGGGACCAGCAGCATAGATTGAAAATCCCGACTCACATTCTCCTGGAACAGGCTGTTCAGAGAGGCCCTTGTTCCGAAATCCGGAAAATCAGCAGCTTCCCCCATTGTGAGTACAGCAGAAAACTCCGTATGATCGGCCGGCAGCAACTTCTGGCTCGCGGATGCAGTGGCAAAGCCATATGTTCTGGAAAGGCGGAACCCATGCTCCTCGAGAAGATAAAGCGCTCCAAGGCGGAGCCCAAAACCGGTCCACAGGGTTTCCCCCACCAGATGCAGGACCTGGTCCCGAACCTTACTGGAGTTGACGGCCTTACTTATTTCGTACAGAGCGGCAAGCTGATGCAGCTTCTCGTCCAGCCTGGAGTAGAGACGAACGTTCTCCATGGAAATCGCTGCCATGGAGGCCAGAGTTGCGAGAAACTCCTTATCATCCCCACCAAAAGGGGTACCGTCGTAGCGTTCTCCGAGAAGGAGAACAGCAACCAGATTCTCTTTATTGATTAAAGGGGTCACCAATACGGCGGCTGCCTTCCTCAAAGCTTCGAGTTCATTCTGATCAAGCCGGCCGGCAAGCGCTTCCGTTTCCACCGGCTGATCGCTATCAGCGAAACAGCCGGCCAGTGTCCCCGGCAGGGGGAAACTGATCTCTTCTGCAGCAACAGTGTCCAGCCCCTTTTGAGCGGCAAGCGAAAATCCATCTCCCGCCTGACGGACACATACAGCAATTTTCTGCACTCCCATCTGTCCCATGGCAGAGAACAGCAGGGTGGAAAGAAGCGTCTCCTGGTTCAGCGTACCGTGTATTTCTTTGCTTATTTCGAAAAGGTTGGTGAGGTCAAGGACTTTCCGCTCCAGAGCATCCCTGATCGCCTTAATATCTTCTCCAGCAACAGGGGCTGCTTCAATAGTCGGAATATCCTTTTTTTTTTCATCTCTGAAGAGGGAGGCCCTGTAGAGGAGCCCTCTTCCGGAATCTCCGGAAGAGACCGTGTTTGTCCGCAGCAGAGCAGCCCTGGCCCGTAATCCCGGCCTCTGCCGGCTGCCTGCTCCTGATTTCAACCGTAATGCTCTGTCAAGCAGCCCCATATCTAAAGTCCAAGTTCCTTGAACAATTTGTTGTAGATGTCATAGTATTCGGAGTTGGCGAATTCCTTAACTCTGGCTTCCGGTAAATCATCAAAAAGGCCATCCAGATATCCAAGCACTTTCTTGATATCTTTTTTAGTGTCTTCACTCAGGCCCTGCATACTTTCCCCTTCAGGGACAGGCGCCGCTTCCAGCTCAACCGGGGCCAGCGGTTGAGGTTCAACCGCTGCCTCTCTTTCCATCTCACTGATATCAGAATCGGAAATCAATTCAGCTGTCGGTTCTGAAGCTGCTGCAGTCGGAATTTTTTCTTCCTCAGTGAAGACAAGTTCATCATCAATGCTCTCCATCGGTTCTTCTTCTCCGAGCGCGGCAGCTTCTACAACAGGCACAGGACCAGAAGCGACTGGCTCTGAGAGAGGGATCTCCTCAAAAGAGAGCTCATCTGCCGGCTCTTCCTCCTGAAGCATAAGAACCTCTTCTTCTTCAGACATCAGAGAAGTTGCCGCCTCCCTCTGGAAATCGGGCTTAGCCGGGGCTACCTCAGGAACCGGAACCTCCTCCATCACAAGCTCTTCTTCAACAGCAGGTGCAGGCGCTTCCTGTTCCATGGGGAAATCCATCGGCATAGCCAGATCCTCTTCAGTGATAAGGATCTCCTCCTCGTCAATCAGAGGGATGTCATTAAGAGCAGATCCTTGCGCCCTGGTTTCCATCTCTGATACAGGTTCTTCAACCGCAGGAGGGACATCTTCTTTGAGAGCGAATTCTTCAAGGGCCGGTTCCTTCTCCTGTGCGACGGCCGGCTCTTCAACTGCTGAAGGTTCAGAAACTTCATCCGCGGCACTGACCATATCATCCAGATCACTCCCGGAAACTGTGATAATCGGATTATCCTCTTCCTTAAGATCAGCTGCAGCATCTGAAACCGCCGTTTCCTCAAATTGCGAAACAGTTTCGGCAACAGGCGCCGCTTCTGGCCCTTCAACGGCCGCGCTGACCTCTTCTATTCCAGAGTCCTCAACACCCCCGGGAGCCTCTTCTGCTTTCAGAGGGAGCTCTTCGGTCGCCAGACTCTCCTCATGATCAATTATCAGCTCTTCATCATCCAGGACAAGGATATCATCATCAACCGGCTCCTCAACACTCTCAAAAGCAGGGGAGAGGGGGGTATCCTCCATCACACGTTCTCCCTCTTCTTCCCGGGGCGTGGTATCAAGCAACAGCTCTTCACCATCAAGGACCGAAGCTTCAGGAGAGGCAGGCACTGCCGGACCGGCGGAGGTATCCTCTAAAATCGAGTCCAGATCACCCGGAGAGATCGAAATCGTCTCATCTTCATCGGCTTCAGTAAAAAAGCCGGCCTCTTCTGCTGAAAGCTCAGGTTCAGAAACCAGACTGGCACCGGGGACCACAGTTTCCTCCTCTTCAGAGATTACAGCGGAAAGGGTTTCCGTTTCTGCACTCTCCATGGCAAGCGGCTCCTCTGAGGGCAGCTCAACAGCTGCCGCAGGAGCGATCGGCTCCTCAGCAGGGGCGGCACTCTCTTCAACTGGCGCCTGTTCCATTGCTGTCTCAGAAATTACAACCTCATCCCCCTCGTCGAGATCGATATCAATATCAGCAATCGGTGTATCCGATATCTCTGCTGTATTCAATATATTATCGAGCTCTTCATCCGAAAGAGAGACAATATCATCTCCATTCATAGAGGAAAAATTCACAGGATTGTCCTGTTCGCTCTGATCTGACTTTTTTTCTTTGAGGTTGTTCTTCTCAGCCATATCTCCATCCTGTAAGTAAAATAAGATACAATAAACAGCGTTTCATTTTCGATACTATCTACTATACAAGATAGGACATATGATGTCAATTCTTTTGCCTGTTGCGCCATACCGCAACCGACTCGCGAAAGAGCTGAACCGCTCTTTCTATTCTCGGTAGCAGGAGCGAAGCCTCAAGCAATTCCCCCTCTCTGGAGTGCTGTTCCACCCGTCGAAAAAGACTGAACAACGCCTCAGCACCGATGTTGGAAGCACCGCCTTTCAGGGCATGCGATATCCTTATGGAATGGGCCCTGTTCTCCCTCTCCACCGCCTCTCTGAGCTTCTTCATCTGTTCCGGATAGTCTTCAAGAAAGATCTTTACAAGATCATCAAGAAGCGTTCTATCGCCTCCCATTCTCTCAAGAGGCGCAGCAGTGAAAAAGCACCTCTCTTTCTTCTCGAGTAACTCTTTACCTGCCCTCTGACTGTAGTCATCGATCCAGTGCTGAATTTTTGAATATAATAGATTAAATCCGACCGGTTTACTGATATAGTCGTCCATCCCCACATCTCTGGTTCTACGCTGCTCCTCCAGACTCGCATGCGCGGTGAGCGCAATGATCGGTGTGTGCGGCAGATAATGCTCGGACTCTGGATCTCGCAGCAGGCTGGCAGCAGTGTACCCGTCCATCTCAGGCATCTGACAGTCCATCAGGACAATATCAAATTCTCGCTCCTCCAGCTGAAGTAAAGCCTGATTGCCGTTATCCGCCAGACTGACACGGCATCCCATCCGCTCCAGCATTCTTTCCGCAACTTTTTGATTAACCGGATTATCCTCAACAAGCAGAACATCCACCTCAAGCAACTTAGTAACAAATCGATCATTCCCGGAATCCGTAATCCCGTCGTCCATTTCAGGACTGTCTGGAAACGGTTTATCCAGTTTAAGGTGGTGCGCAAGCTCATTACAGATCATCGCAAACCTGGAAAACCGCAGCGGACGAGCGAGCACCATATCATAAGACTTCTCCAGAGCAGTCGCCTCACGGCTGTAACCGGAGCTGACAAGGCCGCAAAGTGCAATGCTGGAACCGGCGATACGCCTCAATGTGTTCAGAAACTCGAGATTCATACCATTATGCCTGTACTCCGGCAAAAAAATGCAGTTGAATCCCTCCTCCTCCACCATTTTAATCGCCCGCTTGCTGTCTGGACAATTTATACTGCTGAAGCCAAAATACTCAACAATTTCAGTGAACGCCCTGCCGGAGAGGGGGTTCTCTTCCATAAAAAGGAATCGCATCCCCTGTTTGACTGCTTGAGCCGTTTCCGGGCAGTGCCATTTTTCTTCAGTGCTGAATGGAAGCGTAACATGAAAACAGGACCCTTTTTGCGGAAGACCCTCTATTTTAATTCTGCCCCCCAGCCGTTCTGTAAGCTGTTTGGAGATGGAAAGACCAAGACCCGTGCCTCCGTACTCTCTGGTCGTGGAGGAATCAGCCTGAATGAACCGGTCAAAAATCCGTTCTCGCAGACTTTCCGGGACCCCGATCCCGGTATCCAGCACTGAAAAACGATACCAGAGTACATCTTGATCGAGTTTTGATTCCGCTTTAAGGCATACATGCCCGGTGTGAGTAAACTTTATCGCATTGTTAAGCAGGTTGAGCAGGATCTGCCGTAGTCTACCCCGGTCCCCGGACATTCTCCGGTATCCGCAAAGCGGATACCGGAGAATAAACTCAAGCCCTTTCTCCATCGCCTGCGGGGCCACCAATCCGCTGACCTCCTCCAGAACCTGAAAAAGATCAAACTTCACCTTTCGAATCTGAAACTCTCCTGCATCAATCTTGGAGGAATCCAGAATATCATTGATAATCGCCAGAAGGTCCTGCGTCGAGGTGTAAATTGTACTTACAAGATCGCGCTGAGCGCCGGGCATTTCCAGCCGGCGAAGAAGATCAGCATTCCCGAGAATCCCATTCATCGGAGTGCGGATTTCATGACTCATGTTGGAAATGAACGCACTTTTAGCCCTGTTGGCCGCTTCTGCAGCCGCCTTTTCCTCTTCCAGCATTTCCATTCGTTTCCGCACACTGACATCCCGCCCCACGGCCTGTACCTCCACAAGTTCGTCAGAGTCAGCAAACAGGCCGCGGAGGACCCATTCCAGACAGAACAGGAATTTCCCCTCTCCAATTGAAAACTGTAGACCGATTGTGGGGTTCTCAATACTGAGTTGTTCCAGACTGCTGGAGAATCGCTCAAAAACCTCGGCAGGAAGGCTACTCTTCAATGCCAGGCCGGAAATCCCGGATGCAGCGACTCCCACATAATTGGAGAAAGCGCGGTTGGCGAAGGTGATCTTCCCATCAGTCGAGAAACGGCAGATCATCTCCATCTGATCGTTTACAACAGCGCGGTATCGCCTCTCGCTCTCCTGGAGGTGCCGCATGGCCTGTTTCTGGATGGTGATATCAAGCAGGGTCATCACCTGACCGGGCTCTTCCCCTTCTACAAACTGGACCGCAATGGAGACAATCCGGTCCTCCCTGCCGGAAACAGACAGAATACCTGTTTGCGATCTTTCCGGAGCGCCCCTCTTCCCCTGATGAGGATAAATCCGTGCTTTCCTGTTAAGATCATACAGAAACAACAGATCATCAACACTCCCCCCGAGAGCATCCTCGCAGGGTGTGCCCAGCATCTCTCCTGCTTTTCTGTTCAAAAAAGAGACTTTACCCGCTTCTGAAAAAGCGATAACAGCCTCTCCAAGACCATTTAAAATGGATTCATGCCTTTGCCGGGCTTTTTTTAATCTCTGTTCAAGGCGGCTTCGATTGATAGCTATCTTCAACGAGACCTGCAATGCTTGATCTGTGATGGGTTTGATAACATACCCAAAGGACGTTATCTGCGAAACCCGTCGAAGGGTCTCAGTGTCACAGGTTGCTGTCAGAAAAATCACCGGAGGAGGGTTTTCAATCGTTTGTATGAGCTTTCGAGTCACCCCTACACCGTCCAGCTCACCCTGCAGCTGAATATCCATCAGAACAAGATCAGGTTTCCGCGCGATGATAAGCTCAAAAGCCTCCTCTCCGGAAACAGCTTCTCCGCATACGGAGTATCCCAGCCTCTCAAGCTTGTGCCGGAGATCAAGAGAGGTGAAACGCTCATCTTCTACAATGAGTACTCGCTCGCTCTCCATCGCTCCTCCTTTTAGCACCCCTGTTAAGTATTATGCACCATGTAATGGGGAAAAGGGATGTTAAAAAGAGCTTTTTACAGCTGCAGCTATTGATCGCAGATCAGGAAAAAACGATAGTCCGGTTCTCAAACCGGATAATCCGATGCTCAATATGGGCGATAACCGCATTCGCCAGCGCCGCTTTCTCGAGGTTTTTCCCCTTTCTCCGGAGATCCTGAATCCCGTCTCTATGGGAAACCGGCAGAACAGCCTGCTCGATAATCGGCCCTTCATCCAGGTTAGGAGTAACATAATGAGCGGTCGCTCCGATCACTTTCACCCCTCGCTCATAGGCCTGTCGATAGGGATCAGCCCCCTTAAATGAAGGCAGAAAACTGTGATGAATATTGATCACTTCCTTACCATAGCCGGCCAGAAAATCAGATGTCAGTATCTGCATATAACGGGCGAGCACAAGAAAATCGGAAGAGTCACGAATAATCTTCAGTAGATTTTGTTCTGCTTCCGCTTTTTCCCCCTTCTCCACCGGGACATGATAAAACGGGATCCCATGAGGAACAACCTCATTCTCAAGATCCGGATGGTTGCTTACAACAAAAGGGATCTCTGCATTCAGCTCCTCCGGAATACCGGAACTCAATCCGCATAAAAAAGAGTCCATCTTCAGAATCATGACTGTACTGATCTGCCTGACTGATATTGCATCCATATTCAAACAGCAGGCCGCTGATTCCAGCCACAATGCCAGGTCGGTCAAGACAACGAATCAAAGCAACCGATGTATCCATCTGCAATCCTTCTGACCGGGAATAAAAAATACCGGCCCTGTTTTTTCACTATCCCGCTTGAACTATCAGTATATTTATACTACGTATATAAGCGATCCGGCAATAAAGCCGTGCCTCTGTATTCATACTGCTCGCAGATGTATGTACTGTCTTTATTTACTCAGCTTATTTACTAAGATTGAAATTAAACACCCGATTTGAGTAACCGGAGAGTGAACATCCTTAAATTATTCAGCTCAAACCAGAGAGGTGACGGACGCAAAAAGTACCTCTCAAGACCTCTCAAGACTATCCCGGCTGAAAAGCATAAAATCCTTATGAGCAAAATCAGCCATGATGCCCTTTCCGTGATCCGGCAGCTGCAAAAAAACGGGTATAAAGCCTATCTGGTCGGCGGCTGTGTCCGCGATCTACTGATCGGAAGGGACCCTAAGGATTTTGACGTGGTTACGAATGCGGTTCCGACAGCGATTAAAAGAATATTCCGCAAAGCAAGAATCATCGGACGGAGATTCAAAATCGTCCACATTCCTTTTGGGGCCGAAATCATCGAAACAGCCACTTTCCGTGCCCTTCCGGAAGGCAGCGACGCTGCCGGCAGTGACGACCTGCTCCTCAAACGGGACAATAAATATGGAAACGAACGGGAGGATGCTATCCGGCGGGACTTCACCATCAATGCTCTGTTCTACGATCCAGTACAAGGGGGCATCCTCGACTATGTCGGAGGCTATGACGATATACAGCAGGGGATCATTCGGATCATTGGCAATGCCAGTGTCTCCTACAGGGAGGACCCTGTGAGAATGATCCGGGCCGTCAAATTTCAGGCGACCACAGGATTCAAAATGGAAAAAAGCACCAGAAACGAAATCAGCCCGCACTCCTCCCAGATCCTGAAATGCTCCATAGCCAGGGTAATTGAAGAAATCTATAAAATCATGCGCTCCGGCTCCAGCCTGCAGACCTTCCGAAACCTCACGCAAACCAAACTGATCAAATTTCTGCTTCCAAAGGTCTATGAAATGCTGCATAAGGCTTCTCCGGACAAACTGGAGACCACACCGCTGGGCAAAAGGCTGGCTGTTCTGGACGATCTCATCAAGCGGGGGAGGAAATTCAACAACGTTCTCTTCCTCATTGTCATCTTTTATGATTTAATCCAATCACAGGTCGCCAATTCCGACCACCCGGACATCGGCTATATCACCAATACCTACCTGACAGAAATTTCCCGCAACATGGGCTTTTCCAATCGGGATAAAGACATGATGGTCAAAGCAACGGTTGTTCAGCGCCGGTTCCTCGATCCTGAGAAAAAAACCCGCAAATTTGTCAGGTTATTTGTATTCAGGGATTATTTCAAAGATAGCCTTGATTTTTTTGAGATCAACTGTCGTACAACCAGCACAGGCAGTGATGAGATCCTCTTCTGGGTAAAGGAGTATAAGAAAAATCTGACGAGAATCCGTCAGATTCGGCAGGAAAAAAAGGCCGCGCGACGAGAAAGCAACCGCCGCTCCAGACGACGGCGCTCTGCCGGGTCCGCTGTCGGGAAAAAAAAATAACCTCTCTTATTCTTTTCTTAATGCAGCAGTCGGCTGACAACCGCCCCATCAGGGAGGGTAAACATATTTTTTTCATCCACAACCGTGCACCGACGGTTAACCAGATACACATATATGGCACAAACCCCGGGGGAGCTGAATCCCCCTCTCCCGGTAATTTGTGGACCGATTATAACGCATAGGATAATGAGGCCCGCCCTTATCATTTCCCGGCCAGGACCAATGGTTAAAATTCCGCACCAGATACAGTCCGCCGCTTTTTTTGATGACCGTGTACGGTATTGCCGTGTCCCTGAGCCACTCCAGCAGAGTGGAGCAGCCCGAAGGCAGAACCAGGAGCATAACCAGCAATATACGAATTACAGCCATCCCCCTTTCGACCTCACTCCCTGCAATATAGATATACCCCGGGCAGAAGCTCAGCCGGCTTCCCTGAGACGGAACAGGCGTCTGGTATTCTTTGCGGTCTGTCCAATAAATTCTTCCGGATCTTCTCTCCGAAGAGTGGCCAGATAATGCGCCGTATAGCTGATGAACCATGGTCTATTGGGTGTACCGCGAACCGGGACCGGCGCCAGATACGGGGCATCTGTTTCCACCAGAATCCGATCTGCAGGGACAATCCCTGCAGCATCTTGAATCGCCTCCGCATTGCGGAAGGTGACAATCCCCGAAAAAGAGATATGGAAGCCCGCTTCCAGCACTTTCTCCGCCATCTTCCTGTCCCCGGTAAAGCAGTGGAACACCCCCTGTAATCCGGAGAAGCTGGAGAGAACCGCCAGCAGATCTGCGTCCGCATCCCTGTTGTGCAGCACAACAGGGAGATCATATTCCATGGCCAGAGAGCACTGACACTCCAGAAGTGCGATCTGTTCCCGCTGCGTATTCGCCCCCCTGTAATAATCCAGCCCGATCTCCCCGATAGCACAAATTTGCTTTTCTTCAATAATTCTTATAAATTTATGGTCAATCAGTTTGATATCTTTGCCAGGCATGAGACCGAGAGTGATCGAAAGTAGTTTCGGCCACTCCTGAACAAGCGGGACAACAGCCAGGAAACGCTCACGACTGGTCGAGATATGTATCAGGTGGTCTATTCCACGGTCCCGGCATTCTTGCAGCAGAATTGGGATTTTTCCCGAATCAGGCTCAACGATATCGAGGTGGCAATGGGAATCGATTAAACCTGGAGATGTCATACGCTCCTCCTGATGCGCTGTTTTCGGGTAGAAATGCGTTGACAAATAGATATACTATAACCATAATGAATAATAACGGAGAATGGGGGAATACGTGTACTCTCCATACAGAAGGAAAAAATTTAAAAGTGAGTTCATGAACTCACTCCACGAAAGATATATTCGTATTCGGAAGAAGAGCAGAATACTCTTTGCCCGGTTTACGGAAAAAGGGCATGAACGGCTGACTCTGATGCTGATCCCCCATTCAGAAAAAAAAATCTTCAACTTTCAGATCTCCAATTTCACAATCTCTTTTTTTGTCATTATCCTGATCGTTATCGTCACTTTTTCCATTCTCTCCCTTAACGACCATGAAGCGAGCCAGACAAAAATCGACAGACTGTCCACTCTCTCCAGAAGCAGGGCCGGACAGATCGTCGCTTTCAAAGAACGCGCCAGCTTTACGATTAAAACATTCTCCAGTGCTGATATTCAGATTGAACATCTCTGGAAAACAATAGGCGCCGATACCAGAAAAAAAGCTTATCCTTTCTACGGTAAAGGGGGGATTGATTACACGATCAATGATGAAATGCAAAAAAGATGGGGTAAAAACTTCAGTTTCCCTGAAGAGGTGAAAGAACTCGACACGCTCAATCAGAAGGTGCTCCGCACGACGGAACGGCTTAAAAGAATCAACGCCCATTTTGAGAATCTTAAAAAAGTACTCCGCTACACACCCTCCATCTGGCCGGTGCTTGGTGGCGGTTTCATCACTTCCCGTTTCGGTTCACGGTTTTCGCCTTTTACAGGGCTGCCCTCCATGCATACCGGCGTCGATATCGCCTGGTGGCCGGGAACTCCAATCTGGGCGACAGCAGATGGCCGTGTCATCTCAGCCAGCTTTATGGGAGGTTATGGGCTCTGTGTGGTGATCAAGCACAAATACGGCTTTCTGACCAAATACGCGCATCTGCAGAAAACTGATGTCTCCCCGTCTCAGAAGGTCCGCAGACAGCAGATTATCGGACGGATGGGGAACACAGGCAACACCACAGGCTACCATCTCCATTATGAAGTTGTCCTGGGCAACACTCCGGTCAACCCCGCACCCTATCTGGCCAGCCGTATTTTCTAGCTCCGATATGGCCGTCGTCAAAGAAGATCTCATTGTCAACAGTATTATCGGAGAAGGCACAAAATTCCGCGGTGATTTTGACCTCAACGGCCTCCTGCGCATTGACGGCGCCTTTGAAGGCACGATTGAGAGCCAGGGCAAGGTGCTTGTAGGCCGCCACGGCACGGCACAAAGCGATAAAATTGAAGGTAGAATAATTATCATAGGCGGAAAGGTGACAGGCAATTTAACCGCTTCAGAAACCATCAGCATCCTTGCCACGGGATCTGTCAATGGCAACATCACCACTCCCCGACTGATTGCTGAAGAGGGAGTTAAGATCAACGGCAACATCCGCATCATCCCGTCCGTCTCCGAAGGAAAGCAGAGAACTGAGGAGGCGCAACTGGAAGAGGCCAGAGAGGCAATCGACGGAAACGGACAGGAAAAGGAGTAACGCTCCAGTGCCATCTCAATCCTGCCAGTAAAGGAGCCTGACATCAATGTCCGGGCGATTCATCACTTTTGAAGGCATTGACGGATGCGGTAAAACTACACAGCTGAAACTTCTGGAACAGGCGCTCACAAACGCCGGTATACCCTGCCTTTGCACCAGAGAGCCGGGAGGGTCCACCCTTGGCAGAGAGATAAGAAAGAGCCTCCTTGATCCTGACTATTGTGATCCTCCTGCTGCCCGGGCCGAACTTCTGCTGTTCCTCGCAGACAGGGCACAGCATGTGGAAAAGATCATCCATCCGGCTCTGAAAAGAGGGGTTTGCGTTATCAGCGACAGATTTACGGACTCTACCCTGGCCTATCAAGGTTACGCACGGGGGCTCGATCTGAACGAACTTCGGACACTCAACAGGATGGCTACAGACGGTCTCATCCCCGACTGTACGATCGTTTTTGACCTTTCACCTGAGACAAGCGCCGCCAGGGTCCTGGCCGCGACAGAAGAATTCCGCAAAGCGGATCGGCTGGAGGCGGAAGACAAAACCTTCCGGAGAAAGATCCGTGAAGGGTTTCTGGATATAGCGGCTCAGGAGCCGGACAGGGTAACCGTAATCAGCGCTGACGGCAGCCCGGGGAGTATCCACAGCAGGGTAATCTATACTCTGGTCTCACTTCCAGGATTGGAAACCATCCATGTTTGATATCCGCAAGCTCAGGCTGAATACCTCCGGAGCCGACAAAGCCGGAAAAAGAGCAAAGAAAAAAAAAGCCCTCAGAACAGGGCGGGCACGACAAAGCAGAAGAGCCACTGCTGCAACCGGTTTTCTGCGGGCGCTTGAGATCTCTAGCGACAGGGCTGTTCCGGAAGATCCCTCTGAGATCATTGCCGGCATAGAAGCACAGGGCGAGCTGCTCAGGCGGAATCCCGGCAGGCAGGAATTCCTTAAATACAGGCAGCTGGTCCGGAAATTCCTGAAAAAGGTTGTTGACGGCTCTTTTTCCATCACAAAGCAGAAGATTTACAAAAAGGAACGTGAGTATATTTCAGTTAAGATCATTGATGAGAAGCTCTTTGAGCTGGGCAGATACCTGCTCCTCGAAGAGGCGGAAACTATAGAACTTGCGGCCCGTATCGATGAGATCAAAGGCCTTGTCTACGACTCTGCAAGAGATGCTGCGGGAGAGGATAACCGGTGAAGAATACCCTCAAAGTGCGTATCATATACAGTTCCGATATCAGTATCGGCTATGTGAAAAAGCTGGAACTGGTAGCCGGTGATATCGTAGTAGCGGAAACAGAGCACGGCGCAGAACTGGCAAAAGTCCTCACAGCGCCTGAGCCGGCTCCGGACCAGAATGTCGCCAAAAAGGCAATCAAGATTGTCCGGCTCGCCACTAAACAGGACATGAGAAAAAACGAAATCAACCTCAGGCTTAATGATGAGGCATTTGATATCTGCCATGAAAAGATCCACAAATATAAACTCCCGATGAAGCTGGTTGCAGTCCACCATTTCCTGGAAGGAAACAAAATCCTCTTCTATTTTACAAGTGAAGGACGGATTGACTTCCGGGCCCTGGTCAAAGAACTGGCAGGCATCTTCAAAACAAGAATTGAACTGAGGCAGATTGGAGTTCGTGATGAAGCCCGGATAACTGGAGGTTACGGAGTCTGCGGACTGCAACTCTGTTGCCATGTCTGCAAGCGTATGACACAGCCGGTTTCCATAAAAATGGCCAAGGAGCAAAATCTCTCCCTCAATTCCTCAAAGATATCCGGTAGCTGCGGTCGACTGCTTTGCTGCCTGGGATACGAACAGCTGACGTATAAAAAGCTCAACAAGAAGTTTCCCAGGCCTGGTGCAAAAGTCTGGTTCGGAGAAGAAAAAACAGCAGTCAAAGACGTCAATGTCCTGACAGGCATGGTGCAGTTGATAACAGATGACCAGAAGCTTCTGGAGTATCCGTGCGACGCTATTAAAACCAATAAATTAACCGGAAAAAAATTTGTCGAAGAAAAGAAATGAAACGCAGACTACTTTTTTTACTCCTCTGTATCATAATCTCTGTCCCGGGCTGCTCTTCACGCTCCCTCCGGGAGCTGTACAATGCGGGGGAATACAACGCCTTCCTCAACCGGATAAAAGACAGGACAGGAATCCACCTCTTCTTCAAAGGGAGAGCCTTATACGAAACCGACCGCTACAGAGAGGCGGCTGCAGTCCTGACTCAGGCGGCAAAACCGCTTTCAGCCTGGAGAGAGGCCAGCGTCTTCTACCTCGGCAAAGCGTTTGCCGCCAGCGAACAATACAGCGCGGCTCTCAAACAGTTCACCTATCTATATGAAAAAGGGAAGAGCCCGATCTTCACCAGAAGAGCACTCTACAGGGCGTCAGAGGTTGCCGGTCGACTCAAAAAGTGGAAGCTTCTCAGCGCGATTTGTAATAGAGGGCTGAGACGGTTCCAGGGAAGCAGCTACTTCCTCCGAAACGCTCTTATTGCAGCGGAAAAAAATAAGGACAGCCACCTGCAGCGCAAACTGGCTTTCCGTATTTTGAAACGACGCAGCTACGGAAAAGACAACCTCAGAGCACTTGCAATCATCAGAAAAACAAAGCTGAAGACCGCAACACTCTCTTTTAATAAAAGACTTCTCTGGATCGAAGGGCTCATCCGCTCAGGAGCGCATGGTCGGGCGCTCCGCCTGCTCCGGAAAACCGCCTCTCATTCCCCGAATCAGCGGCTGGAACGGGATTTCAACCTGATCTGGGTCTATAGATTACAGCGAAAAAACGGTGCAGCGCTTAAACTCATTCGCAGAATCAGGAGAGTGTACGCTCACAGAGCTGTAATCGTCAGGCGGACCCTGAAACACCGCTGCCGTCTTGCCGCCCGAATGCAGCAATACAGCCTCGCTATTCGTATCCTCAAAAAAATGGAACTGAAAAATCCAGGCAAAAACAGAGCAACAGCCTTGCACCTCTCCCGCTCCCTCCCTTCCTCCGGCAACAGACAGCTGAGGTTCAACCGATGGGCAGCAAAACGATACCCGAAAACTCTGTTCTTCCAGAAGCAGCTGAAAAACCGGCTTATCAACCTGTACAAAAGGAAACAGTACCGCAGCTTTCTGCAGAAGCAACAGTATGTGATGCCGGTCATCAATGACAGGACAATACTCGGCAGCCTCTCTTTTTTTGCCGCGCTTTCTGCAGCTCATACAGGGCAGAAAAAAGCCGCAGCTGACCACGCCGCACAGGTCATTCTCAATCTCCCCTGTTCCTATTATCACAACGAACTCCCCGGAGCTCTTCCCGGGATCAAACCGACACCGCTTCCGATCCGAACAACAGATGATGCCTCGTTAATATGTCGCAAGCTGCTTCTCTTCGGCAGCAGTGATAATGAAAATAAAATAGTAGATAGACTGAAAAAACTCTGGCGTATTGACCCGCTGCATGAAGCGCTCGGCGACAGCAGCGCGTCTCTCAGGCAGCTCCTCCGCGGCCCTGACCAAACACTCTATACAGAACTCCTCTCAACAGGGTATTTCAGAGAGGCTTTCGGCCTCCTCTACAAAAACAGTATCGATACCCGCCGCTCCCTGGAATCTCTCCCGATCAACCTTCTGGCCGCTGCAGCCCGCTTAAGCGGCAGAGCGGGTGCCCATCGTTCCCGCTTCGTTTGCCTTCTAAGCCTGTTCCGCAAGAGCGGATGGGGGCTGGAAGTTTTACATATGCATCGACTGACTGGAGCTGTTCCAGTGACCCGGGCCCTTTATCCCAGACACTTCAAAACAGAGGTCTTGAAATGGTCCTCAAACTGGACACTCAACCCATTCTTTGTCTTCTCACTGATCCGGCAGGAGAGCGCCTTCCAGCACAGAATCACCTCATGGGCCGGAGCCAGAGGCCTGATGCAGGTGATGCCATATACGGCGATGAATATTGCTGCAGAAACGCGTACCAGAGCGGTCGACCTGCTCATTCCGGAGCAGAATATCCGCATCGGTACCAGATTTCTTGGCTGGTTGCAGCGCTCCTATAAAAATGACCTGGCCATGCTGATCGGCTACAATGCGGGCCCGAACCGAATAAAAACCTGGAAACGCCGCTACCAGCGTCGCTATCGCCACTATGACAGATGGGGATTTGTAGAATCAATCCCTTATCGGGAAACGAAAGGCTATATCAAAGCAGTGCTCTCCAACCTGATCGCTTACCGCACTCTGTACAAGCGGGAAATGCACCCGGCACAGCACAGCCGCTTTTAAAAAGAGGTGAACTGGATAACACCGGTACCAGTATCTATAGCCCCCCCCTTTTTGCAAAATACCGGAGTGCGAGTATAATACCAGTATAAAGAAGTCCATTTACCCTGAGTTTAAATGACGTCGGAGGTAGACATGTCAATAAAGACAGATGAGTTTCTTTCTAATATAAACCGCCGTGAACCGGATGGTCTGGACGGAAATGGGCAGCCCTATCGAGTGCTTGTCGTTGACGACTCCACTGTTATGCGAAAAATTGTCAGTCAGATCCTGAAATCAGAGATGTACGATGTTGTCGGAGAGGCCCCCAACGGCCAGAAGGCGGTGGACATGTACAATGAGTTCAAGCCGGATCTGGTTACAATGGACATCAATATGCCGGTCAAAGACGGTATAAGCGCGTTAAAGGAGATTCTCGCAGTCGATACTTCAGCCAGAATCGTGATGCTGACAAGCGAAAGCGAACAGAAAATGGTTGTCGACGCTATCCATAACGGCGCTAAAAGCTATGTTATCAAGCCGCCGGAACGGACAGCCCTCCTCTCAAAGGTCAAGCAGAGCCTCGCCTCCTGAAAGAGACAGAACCAACACAACAGGCAACCACTGACCGGTCTGTTTGTTGTATTCCTGCATATTCTACAATTTTTCCCTAAAGCGCATCATCCAGATTCCGACTATATTAATGGTTGATAATCATGGATAAAAGACCGGGTCTCCCACCCTGAACCCGGTCTTTTTGTATGCCCTCAGAGACGCTTATTCCAATCAAGCGCAATAAGGAGACTGTTTTGCCGGCTTACAACGTACACTTTCTCAGGAACGAAAGAAGATGAACACACTCTGGCTTCTGATACTGCTTATCACCGCCTGCTCCGGCAGCAGCATCCACAATAATATCGCTTCCGCCAGAAAAGCAGCCCGTAATTCCGGGAAAGATATCCTGATACTGTTTTCCAACCCTGTGGACTGCTACGCGTGCAGCAAACTCAAAAAAGAGGTCCTCAGCACAAAAAAATGGAAATCATTCAGCAGGGCACAATTCGAAACCGTTGTGGTCCACTATTCACGTAAAAACAGCAGCCTACAACAGCTGCAGCCTTTCCGGATCCCCAGCATTCCGGCACTGTTTCTCAGTTATCCTTCAGGAAGGGTTTACACGCGCACAGGATACCGCAAAGGCGGCGTTGACGCCTATATTCGCCATATCAAGATGCTCCAGAAACAAAAAAAACGGATCAGCAGCCTCATCAGCTCAATCCACACCGCAAAACCAGAAGAAGCGATCTCTGCCCTTAAAACCCTCATCCTGATCATAACGCGCAGCAGAATAAGCGGTTTCTATAAAGGGCTGCTGGAAAAAGCGCATATTCTGGATCCTGACAACAGAGCCGGCGTTCGGTTAAGCGCAGATACCCTCCTCTATCGAATGGGAACAGACAGCAACAAGCAGCAGCACACAATCCTGAAACGCATCCGAACGATAGATCCCGCAACAGCGGCCCGCCTCGAACTCGCCGCAAAGATCAGGCAGATCGAAACCCGATTTATGGCCCGCTATCACTGGAAAGAGGCGCTTTCCAGACTCACAGCATTGAGCAAAGCAGAGCGCAAGCCCTCAGCGGACATTCTCTACCAGCAGGGGCGCTGCCTCTATCAGCTGGCAAAATATGAAAAAAGTGCTATGTGTTTCAAAAGGGCGCTGCAGATCAGGCAAGCAGGCGGGTGGAAAAGAAAACTCAACGCCTGGCTGCGGAGCGCCCGCTATCAGCTCAAGAAGCAGAAAGGGCAGTAGATGACAGGACCGTTTCTATCATCCGCCTGGAGCTCAGAGCGAATTTTTTTTTGTGGGGGGCTGCCGCCCCTCGCTGCAGCCGGGCTCATCCGCGCTGTATCCCCGTCCTCCATCCTGTCGGCCGGCCAGCGCGGGCCCGTCTTCCGCTCCCCCGCCCCCTATCGCGTGAGATCAACAATCAGCGCCAACCCCGGGTAATCGATAAATGGGTTGCGGTTCCCCTGTGCAGAAGCGCGGGCGATCGCGTTGTTGCGGGCAATCTCCTTGCTGGAGACCGGGTCCGTGAAGTGCCAGTTTGTGTAGCAGGTTTGGGCCCATCTCTTCAGCACAGCACCGGCGCTCATCGCCCCCCAGTTTTTGCAATTGCTGTTCCTCCTGTATCGAACTGAGAAGTAGAGATACAGCCGGGCAATGTCCCCCTTATAGGCGTCGATTGGTTCAAAGACAGTCCCGGAATATCCGGCATTGGCAGAGGGGCCGAGCTTGCCTCCGTTCATAGTGGTTCTTGTAGCGCCGGCGACATCTCCATGCGGATAGGATGATCGTATCCCATTCACCTTCCCGTCTGACGGAATCACATGATGCGCATCGCTCTTCATAGGAGACTTTCTGTCAAAGGTGGACTGCGGGATAGTGTGCTCGCGGTTGTAACAATCGCCTTCCCTGTTGTGATTCCCGCACCTATCACTATTGTGGGAGAAAGTGTAGGGCCTCGTCAGGCCGGTCCCATCCTGATCAGAGTACATATCCCAGACCCTGTTGTCCGATGTACTGTCCGAGGATTGGTAAATCGTATACAATTGGCTGTACCCGCGGGAGGTGTGATCATCGATTATGTCCGTCAATGCATTCAGCAGCGCGGAACCGCTCAATCCTGCAGCACTGCTGTAATAACTGTAATAGGGATCCGAAGGATCGGGCTGGAATCTGCCGTTCACGATATAGGCGTATGAGCTGGAGGAGATCCCCTTCCCCGTGGAGCCATCCCCTGCAGAGTATGGTATATTTTCTTCCCCGGCACAGGAAAAAACAGTGAATAACAGTATTATCGATAACAATACTGGCAGCGGTTTTCGATAATTCATAAATTCCCCCTGACAGGCCTTGAAATGCCGTATAATGCAACGCTCGTATCCTATTACAACAGAATATAGCTCTTTTGTCAACAAAATTCAGGAAACAGGCTGCCTCAAGTTTTTTTCATTTTATGCTTGCATGGTGATGATTATTTATATTATAATACTTTCACTATTACAGTAAAATGTAGTAGAATATTAATGAAGAAGCGTAAAAATTAAATCAAATTTTGGGGAGGTGTTATTATGCGATGGAAGGGGCTTGTTTCATTGATACTCGGTCTTTCGTTTATCACAATTATTACAGGATGTGCGGATGACCCGGAGAGTGAGACTGAATCAGGGCGGATTTTGAGCCCGCAGGAGCAGCAGTTCAACCAGCATGTGCAGTTGCTGGCGGCTATTCAGCAGGACGAGGTTAGCGATCCTGTAGTGAAGGGCGTTACAACAAATAATAATATCGCTCCTGTCGAAGGTAGCGACTACAAGATTGTCACCACCACGTATGAAGCGTCTGAGGGATTCAGTGAGATGCTGTCCCTTAACCCTGCAGAGGGAGTCATATATCCGGGAGCACTACTGAGAGGGGAATCTATTGCATCTGGTGAATATACTCCCATAACAGCCAGGAGAGCCGATCTCAAGATGTCTGTTTCTCTGTCAGGCCTGACCAACAACCTTATTACCGTCCCGGAACTTACTCTATCTTCGTATAGAAACGCGATCAACAGGTTGCTAGGTGGGCAGGATATACGGGGCAATACCGCGGCACGGGTTGCTTTTACTGTCAAGGAGGTGTATTCTAGCGAACATCTAGCGCTGACGATCGGTGCAGCTTATAACGCCCCGGCAGGTTTGGCTAGCATGAATTCCGAGTTCTCGTTTAGTAGCACGAGAAGCAACTGCAATATTCTGGTCAAGTTTCTTCAGGTGTATTACACGGTGGATATCGATATCCCTGTCGAGCCTACAGACCTGTTTTCTGAGCACAATAACTGGGAAGTACTGGCAGGCCAGTTGTCCAGCAGCAACATTTCCCCGGTGTATGTATCCAGTATCAGCTATGGGCGAATGGCGCTCTTCTCTGTTAAGTCCAGCCTGGCGGCCAGCAGAGTCAAAGCCGCGCTCCATGCCGCTGCTAAGACTACGTATGGTGAAGGGTCGGTAGATATCGAGAGTGACTACCAGAACACTCTCGACCAGTGCGAAATTAACGCTTATATTGTGGGAGGGAGTGCCCAGTCCGCTGTTGGTGCAGTTACGGGATATGAGGGTTTCAAAGAGTATCTAGCCAGGGGGGCAAATTTCAGCCTTGAGAATCCTGGTCTACCGATCTCCTACCAGTTGCGCTATCTGCATGATAATAGCATCAGTGATGTTGTACTTACTTCCAAGTATAAGATTGCCAAGGCTATCCGCGTGCGGAATGCGCGTGAGGTCAAGGTCAGGGTCAGGCTGGTCTGCAACAGTGTGCACGATAGTGGGGACGAGGAAGAGCTCTATGGTAGGATCAGAGTGACCGCTTACACCGGTCCCACTACCAATCTAGACATGGTCGACGGTTTTATTGACCACTATCCTTCCGATGGGCTGGTCTGGGACATTCCCTGGCATCGCGGCGTGGACTGGCGACTCAAGGAGGGCGAAAGAAAAGATATCGGGAATGATATAGTGTTTAGGTTTAACAACCAAGACAGCCTTGAGAGCTGTTATATCAAGGTCGAAGGGGATCTGTATGAACAGGACAGTCGTGGCTCATTACTCTATTCTGAACGAGAGGTGGAGGATGGTGTCCGCATGGGCTATAAGGATGACCGCCTGGGCAGAAGGAGCAAGACAGTCGGCCTCACAGGATATTCCAGTTCTCAGGGGGTCACAACGTATAGAGTAACCGGTTTTGGCCATGGTGGTACGAGCGTTTCTATAGAGTTTGACATTCTGCCTGCCGACTGACCGAGATAGAGAAGAAAATCACAGGCTATGATCAGGCATAGCCATAAGACCAAGATAAGGAGGGCAAGATGGCGAAGGTCAGAACCACTTATTTTCTTGTGCTTGCTGCCCTGCTGACTCTGTTCTCTTGCAGCTCGCTGGCACCGGAAGATGAAGCTGATGGCGCGGTAGACGATCGGCAGGCGAGCAGAGAGCTTACCAGTGAGCAGTTCGAATTTAGCCTTGCGCTCTCGGAGCTTGAAGGCACGATCAGCGATGCAAGGGAGATAGACTCCCCGGAGCAGATCAGCAAAGTGACAAATAGTCGCACAGGTGTTAGTGGAGGAACTTTTAAGACTATTACCACGAGGTATAGACACTCTCCTGGTTTTCAGGAGTACTTTGTTTTTGACCCCTCCACGACTGTGATATATCCCGGGGCTCTGCTGCGCGGAGATAGTATTGCCTCAGGCGCGTATATACCGATCAGAGGGAAGCGGGGTTCAGCCACTATTTCCACCTCTCTGCAGGGTCTGGGGGAAGTATCGGCCAGGGTGGGCAATGTTTCGCTCTCCAGCGTCAGGGAGGCGATCAACGGCCTCCTCTCTCAGAAACAGGCTGGCAGGACAGGGGCCAACATTTTGTATAGCATGGAGCGGGTGTACAGTAGAAGCCATGTGAAGGCGGTAGTGGGTGGCAACCTCGGGAGCGGTGTAGACAGGGTTGCCGGTCAGTTTGACTTCAGTAATACCAGTCAACAGACAAAGATTCTGGTCCGCTTCCGTCAGGTCTATTACACGATTGATCTCGATCAGCCGCCTGATCCGAGCGAGTTCTTTGCGCCAGATGCAGATTGGCTGGAGATCAGCAGCCAGGTTTTCGGCACTTTGCCGGTGTATGTCTCTTCTGTAAGTTATGGTCGGATGGTGTTCTGCGCTTTTGAGTCATCGACGAACTATACTGCTCTTTCCAGCGCTATCAAGGCCTCATTGAACGACCTGAAGAAGTCAGGCCTGACAGTGGATCACACGAATCAAGCGATTATCAATAATGCATCCGTGCGCGCTATTATTGTAGGCGGTAGTGAACTGCAAGCTGTTGAAGCGATTACAGGAGGGATGAACGGACTCCGCAACTATCTGGTTACAGGCGGTGAGTACAGCAGGGAGTCTCCTGGAGTAGCGATCTCCTATCAGCTGCGTTACCTGCACAACTATGGGGTGGCACGAGTGGTGTTCAGTTCTGAGTATGAGATTCAAAACACTACTTATACCGCCCCTGCTCCGGTTAATCATGACGTGAACTTCAGGGTAGAGGTCAAGGTGACCTGCAACGGCGTGGATGATGGGTGGTCGCCGTGGGGGGGCTACGCGGAAGAGCTCTATGGTGACATCAGGGTGACCGCGTACAGGAGGAATCACCTTGTACGCGAAGCGATCCGGGGCAGTATTGACGGCATAGCTGATATCAGCAAGGGGTTAATCTGGAGTATCCCCGTAAAGCAGGGCGTAAACTGGCAATTCGACACGGGAACCACAAAACGTATCCCTACTGCAATGGTGTTCACGTTTGACAAGCGGCGGCGTGCCGATACCTTTATCAAGGTGGAAGCGGAACTGCGCGAACAGGACTTTCTAGGCTCTCACGACTACCTTGGCAAACACTCCAAAACGGTGGCCCTCTCGGCATATTACAACTCTAGAACCATCCGGACGTATACGTTACCCCGTTTTACCGATGGTGGTACGAGCTTTACTGTACAGTTCACGGTGCAGCCCAACTGAGTTCTATACCTGAAAGAGTCATAATCTTGATCCAGAGTATCTGCCTGCAGGCAGATACTCTGGATCAATTTGGTTTTCATAAAAATCCGCCGCTGTTCTGAATGTGAGTATCTTCCTGATACGCAACAACAGGGGAGCAGCCATGGTGAACAGGAAGGGCCTTCGTAAAAAGCTGATCACCATCGCTCTTCCGATCATTGTGCAGCAGCTGGTCCATTATGCTCAGATTATGACTGACGCACTGCTGTTGAGTCGGGTAGATCCAGGCTATCTATCTGCGCTGGGGAATGTACTCACCCCCTACTTCACCATGCTTGTCTTTCTGTTTGCCGCCTCTTCCGGACTGACGGTTCTGGTTGCGCATAGCCACGGCGGTTCGCGAAACAGGCAGGCAGCCAGGGTCTCTGAAGTCTCACTTTTTTTCACCACCCTGGTGAGTCTGCTGTTTTTCTTTATCTGGTTTGTCGGCGGCAGGTTTCTGCTGAAAGCGATGGGTGCCACCGGTTCTGCTCTGGCACAGGGGGAGCAATATGTGCAACTCCTCTCGTTTTCTCTTATATTATTCGGGATTGAATTTTCTTTGCAGAGCACCCTGCAAGGGGTTGGGATCACCGGGCCGATCATGGCCTCCGGGATCACCCGCAATGTGGTCAACATCCTCCTGGACTGTCTGCTGATCAACGGGTATCCGGGTTTCCCCGGGATGGGTATCCAGGGTGCAGCTCTGGCCACCACGATTGCCAATGTGCTTTCTGCTGTTTATCTGATGCTATATGTGCATTACAGTACGAAACTACCCTTTCGCTTGCGTATAGGGAGTATTTTCAAACCGCGCTGGCGAGTGTACAGGTATGTGGTTGCTATCGGGTTCCCTGCCGGATTGGAGCTTATGCTGTTCAACTTCGGGCAGCTGGTGATCGTTCGAATGCTCAACACTCTGGATGGAATGGCTGTTGGGGTGTTTGTCCTGATCAAACATGTGCAGTTCGTTGCGCTCTTCGTGTATATCGGTATTGCCCGGGCTACACTCGCCCTGGTCGGGCAGCGCCTGGGCGCGAAGGACGAAGCGGGCGCCCGTTTTGTCACCGCCTCAGCAGTACGGATCTCTGTGTTGATCAGCGCCGGGGCTGCATTGCTGTTCTTTGCGGCACCGCAGTGGATTTTGACTCAGTTCAGCGGCAGCGGCCCGGTTTTTCTTCCCCTGGAGATGCCGGGTTTTCTGGCCTGGCGCTCTGTGATTGTGGAGCGCGGTCTCCCATTGATGTGGATCATCGCCCTCACCCTCTTCCCGCAGACAATCAATGTGGTCATCGGGCACGCTATTCGGGGGATGCAGGACACCCGCTGGATGCTCTACACTCAGATCGGGGGTACTCTGTTTGTGATTGCTGCCGCGGCATTGGGGATATTCACCCTACAGGCAGGATTGGCTTTTATTTTTTTGACTTATCTGGTGGATGAGTCTCTACGCGGCCTTGTCAACTATTTGCGTTTTCGTTTCGGACGGCATTTTCTGAAGGCTGTTTTTTTCCGAAGATGCATCGGGTATTGATTATTGCAGTGATGATCTGCCGACAGAATGAATATTTATAGTGGTGTAATAGTTGATGGGATCTGTCACTATAGTATTGTAATTGTCATTCGATTTTGTCATATTTTACTGTTCCTGATCAGAGAAACCGGGGGGAATAAAAATTTTCGCTCTTATTTTCGTATGTTTCAGGGACAGGAAGCATAATGACCAGATACGCCTTTTTTGATCTCGATTATACCTTGACGCACAAAGACACAGGGACGCTGTTTCTTCTGTACAATTTGAAAAGGCGGCCCTCGCTGTTCTTCAGGATGATTGCCGGGGTTGTGCTGGTCCCTTTGTGGAAGCTGAAGCTGCTGCCGCTCTGGCGGCTCAAACAGTTTTTCTTCGGCTTTCTTAAAGAAATGGCTGAAAAAGAACTGCTCAGATTGAGCCAGGAGTTTGTGGACATCATCTGGGAAAAAGTGATAAAGCCTGAGGGTATCACAGAACTCAAGCGGCTGAGGGCAGAGGGGTATGTCCCTGTGCTCATTTCCGCCTCCCCGCATTTTTATGTGGCATTTTTTGCTGAGAAGCTGGGGATAGAGCATTTTGCCGGTACACGTTATGAAATTATAGGCGGCTTTGTGAGCGGGAAAATGGATGGCCCTGATTGCCGTGGTCAGGAGAAGGTGCAGCGTATTGCTGAACTGGTGGACCTTAGATCCTATGATAGAATGAATTCTGTTGCCTATTCAGACAGCGACGCTGATCTCCCTCTCCTGATGTTAGCAGGCAAAGCGTTCAAGGTAGCCAGGCGCGAGTGGCGGCTGAAGCTGCGGGAGTAGCAATTTTTCGGCCAGGAGAATGGTTTTGTTGAGCAGTTTCTCAGGGTGCTTTGTCTGAAAAGAGGGGCTGAAATAATATATACTGAGTGTGGTCCGGCTCTCCATATCAGAAACGGCTCGAAAGAGTGTTGCCATCCCTTTCTCCGCATGGTTTAATAGAGGCGGCATCATTACTTCTGTTATGGGGGGTCCACATGCGCGTCGCCGCGTCAATAATGGTTCTCGTGCTTTTCATTCTCCCGCTTTTCGCGGCATCAGCAGCAGCGAGGGTGAAGACAGTAATTGCAGTGACAAAAGGGAGTGCTGCTGAACCGATTGTGAGAGAGCTGCAGGAATGGATACGCATTCAATCCCTGAAGAAAAAAAGTGGTTTCGCCCATCCGAGTCTATTCATTCTTTCAGAGGATAGAATTCCGATTTTGCAAAAACAATTCAAGACCTCTATCCCTTTTATACGTCTTGAGTACTCCGGTCGTCTTATCACGTTTGCCTCAGGCGCTGTCCTCAGCATGAGTAACAGCAAAGCTTTGCTTGAGAAGTTTCAGCAGGCTGCTTTCAGGATCAAAGACCATCCTCTCCTCCGCTTCCTTAAGCAGGCAAGCTCCTGGATCTGGGGGCTGCCACTGATCATTCTGCTGCTTGGCACAGGGCTTTATCTTACCGTTCGGCTCCGCTTCATTCAGTTCCGCGGTTTAAGAAAGGCACTCCACCTTGCCTTTGTAGTCCGGTCAGAAAAGGACGGGGAAGGGGATATCAACCATTTTCAGGCGTTGATGACAGCCCTGGCTGCAACAGTGGGAACAGGGAACATTGTTGGGGTGGCTGGCGCTGTCAGCATCGGGGGACCGGGTGCGCTTTTCTGGATGTGGATGACCGGCTTCCTGGGCATGGCTACGAAATATGCGGAAGCGGTGCTGGCTGTCAAATATAGAGAAAAAGATGATAAGGATGAGATGTGCGGAGGACCGATGTACTACCTTTCCCGCGGCCTCAAACAGCACTGGCTGGGCGTGCTCTTTGCCATCTTCGCGGCGATCGCTGCTTTTGGCATCGGCAATATGGTGCAGTCCAATTCTATTGCCGCAGCCGCGAACAGCAGCTTCGGTATCAGTCCCGGGGTGATAGGGGCCATTCTGATGGTGCTCACCGGTCTGGTGATCATCGGTGGGATTAAGGAAATCGGCAAGGTCACCGCAGTGCTGGTTCCTTTCATGATTGTGGCCTATGTGCTGGGAGGGCTGATCATCCTGCTGCTCAATGCTGGAAAAGTCCCCGGAGCTTTTGCTCTGGTGTTCAAAGGTGCTTTTGCGCCGCTCGCCGCAGCCGGCGGTGTGGCTGGATTTACGGTGATGAAGGCAATAAACAAAGGGGTATCCCGTGGTATCTTCAGCAATGAGTCCGGAATGGGCTCTGCACCGATCGCCGCAGCGGCTGCAAAGACAAAATCTCCGACAACTCAAGCACTCGTCTCCATGACCCAGACCTTCATCGACACCATTATCGTCTGTACTATCACCGGTCTGGTTATCATCATCTCAGGTTTATGGAAGGACCAATCGCTCAAAGGGCTGCTGCTCACCAACAAAGCCTTTTCCTGGGGTTTTTCCGGCGGCGATATAATTGTCTCATTCGGTATCATTTTTTTCGCTTTTTCCACAATCCTCGGATGGTTCTATTATGGGGAAAGGTCTGTTCTCTTCCTGATGGGAAGAAAGGCGATCCTGCCGTACAAAACGCTCTGGGTGGGAGCTGTGCTGCTCGGCGCGATTCTAAAACTGGATCTGGTCTGGACCTTCAGCGATGTAATGAACGGCCTGATGGTCTTCCCTAACCTTGTAGGTCTTATCGGCCTCTCTGGAATCATCGCCCATGAGACAAAAGAGTATTTTTCCAGACCCTTTATAAAAGAAGAGTGCCTATGAGATGCTTTGACCGGGGGCCCGGGCCGGGTGATCACCTGGTGCCGGTTAATGGCTGCTGATAGTTTTGTTAAAAATACTTGCGTCCGCCACGATACGTTTTTTTGAAGTAGCCCCGGTCCATCCGTGTGATCTCCACGCTTTTGCCGTGGCGCGGTGCATGGATGAAGGTGCCGTTGCCGTGGTAGATTCCGACGTGAGAAACAGTGCCCTGTCCAGCAGTATCAAAAAAAACCAGATCACCCGGTTTAAGCGCTTCTTCTGGAATAGGTTTCCCGGCCTGCATCTGTGCAGCAGCATTGCGCGGAAGGCTGAAACCGTTTAATCGATACACAGTCAAAGTAAGCCCGCTGCAGTCAAATCCACTGTCCGCACTGCTCCCGCCCCAGCGGTAGGGGGTTCCCAGAAACCGGCGTGCGGTCTTGATCAGGTCCCTGCGCAGATCGTTGAGCGTGTACTCATTTGAAGGCCCGGCTGTATCAAAGATTTTCGAATTGTCAGAAGGGGTACTTTGCTTTCCGACGGCTCTCAGATACCGCCGTTTGTCCGCTGCTGGTTGATTGTTCTTCTTATTTTGAAATTTCGGCGATTTATCCGGACCCTGTTTCAGTCGAGCAATAGCGTACGCATTGGGCCGGACCACAAAAAAATCTTCGATTAAACCTTCCCTGCGGATGCGGAGGGCCTCATTCTTTGCTTGCACATATGTCCGGTAATTCCCGAAACGTACTTTATACAGCCCATCTGCATGACGGAAGTGAAAGGCATCCATCCCCCAATAACGCAGCTTCTTCTCCAGAGAAACCGCATAGCGCATCCTTGAGAAAGCGCCGACCTGCACAGTGTGCTCCATCTTTTTCAACTGGGTGTCGCCCCAGGTATGAAAGAATGTCTTCATCCCGCAGCTTGTGAAGCAAAGGGTCAGCACGCTGAGGAGAGAGAAAAAATACATGCGCATGGACAAAACTCCGATTAATGCAATCTGCACCAGTAGTCCTATTATCGTATCATTGTAGATAAAAATGACCCCGGAGCCCTCTGAAAATGATTACTTCATTATCTTTTCAGGATTGGACGCAGAAGTGAAGGAAACAGCCATCCTCAGCGATGTAATAGGTCCCGACCACTGTCCGATCAGCCCGGAGCTTATGCCCTGGTTTTTTTCCGTTTGTTTTTCGGAAGCAGTCTCTCCAGAGGCATATGGCGGTCAATCCCTTCTGCCAGTCTGTTCCTGTTAAGCAGCCTGTTCAGCCCGGGATGAGTTCCGGACAGGTCTGAGGTGCGACCCGGTAGATACATTCTGTCAACACAGTGCATTACGGAATCAAGGGTGAAATTCCGAACAGGAATTGCAGGCAGATAAAGGCCCTCCCCATCCGCTTTTCTGGCGATGATCCCGCCTCGTTCCATATGGTAAAGCGCCTGCTGCACATCGCTCTCAGGGCAGGTAAGACGCTCACATATCTCCCGTTCGGCGATCCCTCGCTCCCCGGCGAGGAAATTCTTCAGGATTTCCAATGAAACTATAATAGTTAATCTAATTTTATCAATTCTATTCGTTCCGGACTGAATTTCCAGAGCTCTGAGACTTCGTAGATTATGCCGCACGTAAACCACATGCACTGAGAAAAGAATGATCAGCCAGAAACTGAATATCCACAACATCAAAAAAGGCAGGATCGCCAGAGAACCGTAGATAATATTTGTAGACACCGCTAATTCGGTATAGAAGAAAAAGCCTTCCTTGGTGATCAGAGTGAGGATAGTACCCCATAGAGCACCTGTCATGGCCTTTCCTGTCTCCACTTTGCAATTAGGCATACTTTTGAGGAGCAATACGAAAAGCATAAAAATAAACAACAGCGGCAAAGTGCTCTCAAAAATAAATCGGAAAAAGGAGCCGGGATGCGGAGTGAGATGGGCGGATGAGAGTGAAAGTGAAATAACCGTGGCCACCGGAACAATAACAACCATTGTGAGGTATGTTCGCAGCTGATCAACTGGCCGTCTGTTCCGTTTTATCTTCCAGATCCGATTAAAGGCCTCTTCAATAGAGAAAAGAATAAGATAAACGGAAAGCAATAAAAAAAGAAAACCTATAATACCAATAGCCTCAACCGAGGCGGAAGCAAGCATACTGTCCAGATACTCACTCAGCTTTCCGCTGGCCCCTGGATTGAGGAAACGATAGATCACGGGCTTGAGTTTCTGGTTAAGAAGCACCCCCCCCCCGGAAGCTTTGATCCCCATAAAAATCACCGTAAGCAGGGGGATCAAAGAAAGCATTGTGGTGAAGGAGAGCGCGGCTGCCCAGGATACCGAATGGTTTCGAAAAAATAGCCGGACCTCCAGAACAAGCATCTGATATTGAAGAATCAGAAAGCGGCTCAACCCGCGAAATCGGGCCTCAATATCAATATGCCATATTCCATGGCTGAGAAAACGAAGCACCTTGGTAAAAATTTTTTGCACCTTTTCTGCGCGTTTCTCCGGCATTTACAATGAAATTCCAATAGATATTATATGATTGATCTTCAGGGTCCTGTCCCGTGCAACAACATCATCTTCACGGGTAAAGCTGTAACTGCAATAGAAATATCCTGGATTATTCGGCAGCAAGAAACGGCGTTGCAGCCCACCTCTGGAGAAATGATACCGGAGATCAAACCCACCAGAATATCCAACCTCTTCAGGGTCTGAATCCCAGTATGTGCCGAACCGTATGGCAAGCGATAAATACCGCCGATGATTTATCTCTGCAGCAAAAATCTTCTCAATCCCCAGATGCGGCTGCAGATACGCCTTCCGGTTAAAATTATTGATATTCCGCAGATCAAAACTGAGGGTCAAATGCTCAATCAGTTCATAAGCAGCACCGATGTTAAAGGTATTGTTAATGACCTGTTCAAAGGGCTTGCGGACATAAGGCATATCATCACTGACGTGAAAATAGAAAATACCGAAGGAAAAAGGAGAGCGGTCAGCAGGGCGATAGAAGAGCCCCCAGCTGATGCTATAGCCGTGTGGCAGACTCTTGCTTCCTATATTGTATAGATGTCCTGTGACCCCTGTCTGAAACCCGGTGAGCGCTCCTTTAAATTTATAGGCCACAGTCGCGGATGTGGAATACATGGGAAAATCCGGCCCCTGGATAATCAACTGGTCCAGGAAGTTGATCTTAACATAGCATCGGTTATTGGCAAAGGAAAGATTGGCCGTAGAGAGAACAGCGGATAGCACACCCATCCCCAGGAGGGCATCTTCATCCGTCCTGGGGTCCTCACCCTGTGCATCAAGCATAAGTAAGAAAATATAGAGCGCTCGAACCAGGTCCAGGCTGGCATGGAATTCTATTTCAGGCCTAGAAGGGAAATCAGCAGCTGCTGGATTGTAAAAATGCGTCTGTAGAGAATCCTGCACTCCGGCATAGGCACCCCCCATTCCCATAGGCCGGGCGATATTGTTGAAATAAAGAACATTCTGCTTTGCAGCAAGATGGGCCGTGAAAATTACACCAGCTAGCACCATGATGATTTTTTTCATGAGATTCCCCCTTTTCCATACCCCCTGGACCTTGACGTAAATTCTATTATACATCAGCGGACCGCGATTTGCACACAAATTCAAGGAGTGCTGTCGCGGCACCTTTTCAGTATGTACCGTTATAAATTGTAGCATACGGCAGGGAGGGCTTCCAATGAGTTGCATCTCGTGAAGATCTATCAGTAACATTCACCCATGGCGGATATTCTGCTCACCACTATCAACGCCCGCTATGCGCACACCTCCATCGCGCTTCGATACCTCTATGCAAATTTGAGAGAACTCCAGAAACAGTGTTCAATTTATGAATTCATTCTCGGTGCGGACCTTCAGGAGATGGCGGAAACAGTTCTGAAAGAGAATCCTCGAATTGTCGGGATCAGCGTCTCTATATGGAATGCTGCAGAATCTGTGCAATTGGTTCGATTGCTCAAGTTGCTCTCCCCGGAAACCACCCTCATCCTGGGTGGTCCTGAGGTGAGCCATCCTCCCCTGCGGCTGGATTATAGCAATGCGGATTACATCATCAGCGGGGAAGGGGAAACGGTTTTCCGCGATCTTTGTAAGGGTCTCCTCTCAGGCAAAGCTCCGGAACACGGAACAATGGCCGCATCAGGAGAGAGCCTGGAAGAACTGCTTCTTCCCTATCGTTTCTATACAGACCATGATCTGGCCAATCGTGTTGTCTATGTGGAATCCTCCCGCGGTTGTCCCTTCGTATGTGAATTCTGTCTCTCTTCCATTGATAGAACAGTCCGCTATTTTGATCTCAATCGGATTCTGGAAGCCTTTGAAAGGCTCTGGCGACGAGGGGCCCGCCACTATAAATTCATTGACCGCACCTTTAACCTGGACCCCCGACGGGCCGCTGCCATTCTTGATTTCTTTCTGAACAAAAAACCGCCCTATCTGGTCCACTTTGAGGTGGTTCCGGACCACTTCCCTGAGGAAATAAGAAGCAGGCTGAAACAATTTCCTCCGGCAAGCCTGCAGCTGGAAGTGGGGATCCAGACTCTGGACCCGCAGGTGGCGGCCAATATCCGGCGCAAGATTGATCCGGTAAGAATTCAGGAGAACCTCCATTTTCTGGAAAACGAGACCAACATCCATCTCCATACGGATTTAATCATCGGCCTTCCAGGGGAGACGCCTGAAGGTTTTGGGAAAAATCTGGACAGGCTGGTTTCCTGGACCTCAGCTGAAGTTCAGATCGGGATGTTGAAGAAGCTTTCCGGCACCAGCATCAACCGCCACGATAGAGCATTCGGGATGGTCTACTCATCGCAACCGCCCTATACTATCCTGAAAAATGAGCTGATACCCTTCCCTGAGATGCAGCGGCTCAGACGGCTGGCAAAATTCTGGGACCTGGTTTATAACCGGGGCAACTTCAAGGAGACAGTCCTCCTCCTCTTTGAAAATGGCAGAGTGTATACTTCCTTCTCCCTCTTCAGTCTGTGGCTGTATCAGCAGACTGGCTCCACCCACAGTATCGCCCTCAACCGAATGGCGCGCTATCTGTTTGCATATCTGACGGAAGAAAGGAAGATAGAAAAAAACATAGTTGCGGATAGACTCACTCGAGATCTGCTCCAGGCGACTGGAAAAACGCCGCCCTCTTTTTTGCGGGAACAGACGCTTTCCATTCCCGGGGTCTCATCAGTGAGACAGAGCAAAATCAACAGGCGACAGCGGAAACATCTCTGAACCACGCTTCGCCACAATCTGACGAAAAAAGGTGTTGCAGAGGGGCATCTAGCTCTGGTTTTTTTCCTCATTTCTTTGCTATAATAGAAGGGTGATTAAATGTCGTAAGCAGAGCTGTTCAGGTGTTTAAAGCAGTATTCATTATCGCAGTATAGTACCGGGTCAAATGGATACCGTGATTTTGAGGCCTTCAAGTGTAGAAGATTGTTGCGCAGGGGTGAGTTTTAGACATCCATATACTGAAATTCAATCAATGATACAGGTTTGCTTATCTTGTTGTTGCTTATATTGACTGAAGAGAGTGAATCCAATCTATCGGAGGCTGGCCATGTTGAAGGACGCCAATTTTGATGCCACAATTACCGGGCTCGGTAAAAGAAGGCACCACAATCCTTTCACCATAGATAAATACACGTCGGATGAAGACCGCATTCTGGTTGATGTATCCAGGGAGCATTTCGAGCTGGCAAAGAAAGAAGGGTTTGAGCCGCTGACTGTGGAGCTTGCCGGGGCGCGGCAAAAGCTTTTCTTTGATCCCAGAACCACCCGGGCGGCGATAGTCACCTGTGGCGGGATCTGTCCGGGTCTCAATGATGTAATCCGGGCGATAGTGATGACTCTTTATCATACTTACGGTTGTCATGACATTCTGGGGATCCGATACGGGTATGAAGGGTTGACCGTCAAACACAACCATAAGCCGGTGCAACTGAATCCTGAAAGAGTGGATAAGATCCATGAAATGGGCGGTACTATCCTCAGCAGCTCAAGAGGACAGCAGGATACCAGAGAGATTGTAAATTATATGGAAGACAACGGGATCGATATCCTGTTCACTATCGGTGGTGACGGGACGTTGCGGGCCGCGCATGCGATAGCCGGAGAGATCCTTTCCCGCGGAATCAAGCGGAGTGTGATCGGTGTTCCCAAAACAATTGACAATGATGTCAACCATCTTGCCAAATCCTTCGGATTTGAGAGCGCTTTTTCCGCTGCAGCCGAGGCGATCCGGGCCGCACATATTGAAGCCAAGGGTGCTCGCAACGGGATTGGTATCGTCAAATTGATGGGGCGCCATTCCGGGTTCATCGCTGCCAACGCCACTCTTGCCAACAGG
>Ga0056109_1000025_pt1 | contig 72320 bp, 75 predicted proteins | sample WorMetG1BERMUDA2_FD_80077 | JGI IMG/M metagenome (GOLD analysis project Ga0056109, IMG submission 80077) | Marine gutless worms symbiont microbial communities from Max Planck institute for Marine Microbiology, Germany - Inanidrilus... ...
CACTCCGGAAACAGCGTCGCTTGGTCCCGTGCCACCCCTTCTACAAAACGCTTCATCCGATCCCCCGCAAAGACTGCACGGGAATCCTAAACGTATTCGCGTTTTCACACAGCCAGGGTCAGGTGCAGTTCCTCGGCGGCGCGGGTGAAGTTGAGGTGGCGGGCCGCCGCCTTGAAGCACTGCAACGCTGCAAATGACGGAAGATAGCGTCGCATCGGCGTGTGCCCGTCCTTCCCGGGGGTGGTCGCGGATCCACCCAACCATGATTTTTTTTCATGATACCGCGAGAACTTGCCGTTTTCCATCCGCACGCCGGGGAGTCATGCTGTGAGTCTCAATCAAAGCGACGGCGAAGGCCGCGCACCCGGTCCGGCCAGGGAGGAGATACGAAAATGAAGGGCAACGGTCACGGCAAGACGGAATTCAAGTGGGACGACCCGTTCTTCCTCGACGACCAGCTGAACGAGGAAGAACGCCTGGTTCGTGAGACGGCGCACGATTACGCCGAGGATCGGCTGTTGCCGCGGGTTCTGAAGGCCACGCGCGACGAGCATTTCGATATCGAAATCATGGGCGAGATGGGCGAACTTGGTCTCTTGGGCTCGACCATTCCACCCGAGTATGGCGGTGCCGGCGTGAATCACGTCGCCTATGGCCTCGCCGCGCGCGAGGTCGAGCGCATCGACTCGGGCTACCGCTCGGCGATGAGCGTGCAGTCGTCGCTGGTCATGCATCCGATCCATGCCTACGGCTCGGAGGAGCAGCGCCAGAGATGGCTTCCGAAGCTCGCCACCGCCGAGCTGATCGGCTGCTTCGGCCTCACCGAGCCGGACCATGGCTCCGATCCTGGCGGGTTGCGGTCGCGCGCCGAGCGCGCCGACGGCGGCTACGTGCTCACCGGCACCAAGATGTGGATCACCAACTCGCCCATCGCCGATATCTTCGTCGTCTGGGCCAAGCTCGACGGCAAGATCCGCGGATTCGTGCTCGAAAAGGGGATGAAAGGCCTGAGCGCGCCGAAAATCGAGGGCAAGTTCTCGCTCCGCGCCTCGATCACCGGCGAGATCGTCATGGACCAGGTGTTCGTGCCCGAAGAGAACATGTTCCCCGAGATTTCCGGCCTCGCCGGACCGTTCGGCTGCCTCAACAAGGCCCGCTACGGCATCGCCTGGGGCTCGCTGGGTGCCGCCGAGTTCTGCTGGCATGCGGCACGGCAGTACACCCTCGACCGCAAGCAGTTCGGCCGTCCGCTGGCCGCCAACCAGCTGATCCAGAAGAAGCTCGCCGACATGCAGACCGAAATTACCATCGGGCTGCAGTCCTGCCTCAGGGTCGGCCGGCTCTTGGACGACGGGCGCTGCCCGACCGAGAACATCTCGATGATCAAGCGCAACTCGTGCGGCAAGGCCCTGGACATCGCCCGCATGGCCCGCGACATGCACGGCGGCAACGGTATCGTCGACGAGTTCCACGTCATCCGCCACGTGATGAACCTCGAGACGGTGAACACCTACGAGGGCACCCACGACATCCACGCGCTGATCCTCGGCAGCGCCCAGACCGGGTTGCAGGCGTTTACGGCCGGATAAAGGACCGGCCATCGCCCGCATTTCGGTTTGGGTCCGATACGGCACAATCCATGCCGGACTTGTGCCACCGCCGGTCGCTTCGCTAGGCTCTAGTTCGGTTCCAACCGAGGAGCGGACGGCATGACCGGCGAGGACGAACGCCTGAAGGAGATGGAGGAGCGCTGGGAGAAGGAATGGGGCCCCGAGATCCCCGCCTCCCGCAAATGGATCCTGGGGATCCTGTTCCTGGCCGCCTTTTTCGGCATTCTCGCGGCGGTGATGCTGACCGCGCAGTACTGACTTTTCGGCGAACGGGCTCCCGTGCCCTTCGGTCTTCTCCGTTATGCGCTCGCCCGCCGCTATCCGGCGCGGCCAGACCTGCCTCCGCCCTGTGACCTGAAGCCCACCTATGACGTCGTCATCATCGGCGGCGGCGGACACGGCGTCTCCATCGCCTACCACCTGGCCAAGGACTGGGGCGTCCGCGACGTCTGTGTGCTGGAGAAAGGCTACCTGGGCGGCGGCAACACGGCGCGGAACACCGCTGTCATCCGCTCCAACTATATCGCCGCTGAGTCGGTCCGCTTCTATGCCGAGTCGGTGAAGATGTTCGAGAGCTTCTCGAACGAGACCAGCTTCAACATGATGTTCTCGCCGCGCGGCCAGTTGACCCTGGCGCATTCCGACGCCGCCGTGCGCAGCTTCCGGCTGCGCGCCGAGGTCGGCAAGCTGCACGGCGTCCCCAACGAGATCCTTGATCCGCAGCAGATCGGGGAATTGGTCCCCGGCCTCAACGTCGGCATGCGACGCTACCCCATCCTCGCCGGGCTGTGGCATCCCACGGGCGGCACAGGCCGCCATGATGCCGTCGCTTGGGGCTATGCGGCGCGCGCCTGCGAGATGGGCGCCGAGCTGCACCAGCGCACCGAGGTGACGGGAATGACCATCGACAAGGACCGCGTCGTCTCAGTCGAGACCAATCGCGGCACGGTCACCGCCGGGCAAGTCGTACAGGCCGTCGCCGGGCGCTCGTCGAGCGTTGCCGCCCTCGCCGGCCTGAAACTGCCGGTGAAGACCTATCCATTGCAAGCCATGGTCACCCAGCCGGTGAAGCCGTTCCTCGACACCCTGGTCTCATCGACGGCGATGCATTGCTACGTCTCGCAGTCGTCGCGGGGCGAGGTGGTTATCGGCGGCGGCTCCGATCCCTATCCACTGCACGCCACCCGCACCACCCTGGACTACAAGGAATCGCTGATCGCCCATTGCCTGGAGATGTTCCCGGGCCTCGGCGAGGTGCGGCTGATGAGGGAATGGGCCGGCATCACCGACATGACGCCCGACTACAGCCCGATCATGAGCGCCACGCCGCTGGCCAACTACTACGTCGACGCCGGCACCGGCACCTGGGGATTCAAAGCCACCCCCGCCGCCGGCAAGTACATGGCCGAGATGATCGCCACCGGGAGCACGCCCGACATGCTGGCGCCGTTCCGCCTCGACCGGTTCGACACCTACGACCTCACCAACGAAGCCGGCGCCACGGCGGCGGGCCACTGACCATGAAGATCCTCACCTGCCCGCTCAATGGCCCTCGCAACATCAACGAGTTCGTCTGCCACGGCGAGGTGCGTCCCCTCCCCGAACCCGACGTGACCTCTGACGTCGAATGGGCCGAGCATGTGTGGTACGCCGGCGATGCGGCGGGCGTGGTGCGCGAATGGTGGTGCCATGTCGCCACCAGCTACTGGTTCATCGCCGAGCGCGACACCGTGACCGACGAGATCGTCCGCACCTATCCGGCGAGCGAGATGTTCGCCGAGCGGGTCGATTTTCCGCCTCGGGGCGAGGGCTAGGTGGCCGGCGTCAATCGCATCGGCGGCGGCCTGCTGGTCGATCCGGACAGGCCCATTTCGTTCACCTTCGAGGGGCGGTCCTACACGGGCCTCGCCGGCGATACCATCGCCAGCGCCCTCGCGGCGAATGACCAGTGGCTGCTGTCGCGGTCGTTCAAGTACCACCGCCCTCGCGGCATCCTCACCATGGCCGGCCAGGACGCCAACACCCTCGTCCAGCTCGACGGCCAGCCCAATGTCCATGCCGACTGCCATCCGATCGAAGAGGGCTTGCGGGTCCATGCCCAGAATGTCTCGGGCAGCCTTGAGGAAGACCGTGGATTCGTCCTGAACCGTCTCGGGCGGTTCCTTCCGGTGGGCTTCTACTACCGCGCCTTCTTTCGACCGCGGGGGATCTGGTACCGGTTCTGGGAGCCACTGATCCGCAAAGGCGCCGGCTTGGGTTCGGTCGATCTCGCCGCCGAGCATGCCTACTACGACAAGGCCTTTGGCCACTTCGACGTCGCCGTGATTGGCGGCGGACCGGCGGGATTGAGCGCCGCCTTGGCAGCCGCCGAAACCGGCGCCGAGGTCCTGCTCGTCGACGACGCGCCCGTGCTTGGCGGATCGCTGACCTACGCCCGCTTTGATGCGGACGGCTCCCTTGCCGCCGAGACGCGTGCGCGGCTGCTGGCCGCCATCGAGGCCGAAAAGCGCGTCACGGTGATGACCGATGCCGCGTGCAACGCCTGGTACGCCGACAACTGGCTGCCGGTGATCCAGGGCAACCGGCTCTGGAAGGTGCGGGCCAAGCGCGTGGTCTTCGCCACTGGCGCCATCGAGCAGCCGGCGGTGTTCCGCGACAACGACCTTCCAGGCGTCATGCTCGGCTCGGCGGCGCAGCGCCTGATCCGCCTCTACGGCGTCCGGCCGGGAACCCGCGCCGTCGTCCTCGCCGGCAACGACGCCGCCTACGGCGCGGCCCTCGACCTCGCGGAGGCGGGTGTGGATGTCGCCGCGATCGCCGACCTGCGTCCGCATCCGCCGATTGAGCCACTGCGCGCCGCCGCGAAGGATCGGGGCCTGACTGTGCTGGACGGCCAGGCCGTGCGAGAGGTGGTACCGGCCACCGGCCATCGCCACGTGCGCGGGATCGTCATCGCATCGACGGACGGCGCCGAGCGGACCATCGACTGCGACCTGGTCTGCACGTCCGTGGGCTACACGCCGGCCTATCACCTGCCCCTGCATGCCGGCGCCAAACTCGGCTACGACGACGAGACGGCGATGTTCTCGCTCGATGATCTGCCGGACACCGTTCAACTTGCCGGCGCGGTGAACGGCGATTTCAGCGGCTACGCCAGCGGAGAGCGAAGCACCTGCGTCAATCACCCGTGGCCGATCTTCCCGCACCCGAAGGGCAAGGAATTCGTCGACTTCGACGAGGACCTTCAGGTCCACGACATCCGCGACGCCGTCGCCGATGGCTACCGGGAACTGGAACTGGTCAAGCGGTTCTCCACGGTCGGCATGGGTCCGAGCCAGGGGCGTCAGTCGGCGCTGACCACGGCGCGCCTAGTCGCCGACGCCACCGGCCGTACCGTCGCTCATGTCGGCGTGACCACCGCCCGGCCGCCGGTGTTCGGCGAAAAGCTCGCAGTCCTCGCCGGTCGGAGCTTCGAGCCCGAGCGGCGCACGCCCATGCACCACCGCCACCTCGAGGCCGGCGCCCAGATGATGCCGGTCGGCCTGTGGTGGCGTCCGGCATTCTACGGCGCCGAGGCCGACCGCGACGCGCGCATCGCCGACGAGGCTAGAAATGTCCGCGAGAACGTCGGCCTCATCGACGTCTCGACCTTCGGTGGGCTGGAAATCCGCGGACCCGATGCCGCCGAGTTCCTCAACCGGGTCTACACGTTCGCCTACGTCAAGCAGCCGGTGGGCCGGGCGCGCTACGTGCTGATGACCAACGAGGCGGGCTCGGTGATCGACGACGGCGTCGCCTGCCGTTTCGCCGAAGATCACTTCTACGTCACCGCGACCACCGGCGCCGCCGAGACGGTCTATCTCACCATGCTGTGGTGGAACGCCCAGTGGCGCCTCGACGTCGACATCGCCAACGTCACCGCTGCCTACGCAGGCGTCAACGTGGCCGGCCCTCGCGCACGCGAGGTTGTCGCGCCGCTGATCGAGGACATCGATCTCTCGGCCGAGGCCTTCCCCTACATGGGCGTGCGCACGGGCCAAGTCGCCGGCATTCCGGCGCGAGTGTTCCGCGTCGGCTTCGTCGGCGAACTGGGCTACGAGATCCACGTGCCTGCAAGCACGGGAGAGGCGCTTTGGGATGCGCTCATCGACGCCGGCCAACTCCTTGGCCTCCGCCCCTTCGGCGTCGAGGCGCAGCGCGTCCTGCGGCTCGAGAAGGGTCACATCATCGTCGGCCAGGACACCGACGCCATGTCCACGCCCGAAGAGCTGGACATGACCTGGGCGATCGCCCGCAAGAAGCCGTTCTTCGTCGGCGAGCGCTCGCTGTGCATCCGCGACAAGCGCCTGTCGGCGCGCAAGCTCGCCGGCTTCACCCTGCCGGAGGACGGACCGTGTCCAGAGGAGTCGAACCTCGTCCTCCGCGACGGCGCGATGGCCGGCTTCGTCACCTCGGTCGCCCGCTCGCCGGCGCTGAACCGGATCGTCGGCCTCGCCTACACCGCCCGCGACGAAGCGGAACCTGGCGACCCGGTGCGCATCCGCCTCGACGACGGCAGCGACATCACCGGCACCGTGACGGCGCTGCCATTCTACGATCCGGACAACGCCCGCCAGGAGATGTGAGCGATTGCGATGACCGATCCCGCGAGCCTGCCCCTTCGCACACCTCTGTGGCGCGTGCTCGCCGCCTCGGGCGCGCGGTTCGCAGAGGTCAACGGCGGCGCCATCGCCGACCGCTTCGGCGATGAGGCTGACGAACAGGAACGCCTCCGGCGCCTCGGCATCGCCGACCTCACGCCGCTGCCCCATACCGGCTTCAAGGGCGCCGGCGCCATCGACTGGCTCAGATCGCAGGGCCTCTTCGTGCCGAGCACTCGCAATCGCACCACCGGCCAACTCGGCGGCGCCCTGGTCGCCCGCCTGTCCGACACGGAGGTCCTGGTGCTCTCCGATATTGCCGGCGAGAGCGATCTCGTCGGCAAGGTCGATGCGGCTTGGCCCGTCGGCAGCGGACCGCGCGGCTGGCCCCTACCCCGCTTCGATTCCCATGCGTGGTTCTGGGTTGGCGGCACCCACGCGGCGGCGATGTTCGCCAAGCTCTGCGCCGTCGATCTCCGGCCCCGCGCCTTCGCCGGCGACGCCGTCGCCCAGACCTCGGTGGCCCGCACCACGGCCATCGTCATTCGCGCCGACCTCGGCGGCGTCCTCGCCTACCACCTGCTCTGCGACCGCGCCTCGGCGGAGTATCTGTGGCCGGTGCTGCTCGACGCGGCGGAGGAATTCGGCGGCGGACCCGTCGGTCACGCCGCGCTCGTGGCTTAGGTGCGCTGAGGCAGCACCGATTCGACCAGCGTCGCCCAATAGCTGGCGCCGATGGGCAGGGCCGCGTCGTTGAAGTCGTAGCGCGGGTTGTGAAGCGTGCAGCCGCCCTCGCGGCCGCCGTTGCCGAGCCACACGTAGGCACCCGGCACCTCGTTCAGCATGAAGGCGAAGTCCTCGGCGCCCATGCTCGGCCGCGGGTCGCGCTCGACGTTGTCGGCGCCGACGACGGCGGCGGCCGCGGCCGCGGCGCGTTCCGTCTCGGCGGCATCGTTGATGGTCGGCGGATAGCGCCGCTCGTAGTGGACGTCGGCAGCGGCGCCGTGGGCCTCGGCGATGGCCCCGGCGATGCGGCGGATTGCCGGCTCCAGGGAATCGCGCACCTCGGGACGGAAGGACCGCGTCGTCCCCGCCAGCACCGCACGGTCGGGCAGCACGTTCCAGGTGTCGCCGGCCTGGAAGCGGGTGACGCTGACCACCGCCGAATCCAGCGGATCCGTGGCGCGGCTTGCGATGGTCTGCAGGGCCCCGACGATCGCCGATCCGGTGACGATGGCGTCGACGCCCAGGTGCGGCATCGCCGCGAGGGCACCGTGTCCGTCGACGACGATCTCGAAGATGTCGAACGCCGCCATCATCGGCCCCGGCCGCACGCCGAACCAGCCGACCGGCATGCCCGGCCAGTTGTGCATGCCGTAGACCGCCTCGACCGGGAACTGGCGGAACAGCCCGTCCTCGATCATCGCCCGGCCGCCGCCCTCGTTCTCCTCGGCCGGCTGGAAAATGAAGTGAACGGTGCCGGGAAACGCCCGCGTCTCGGCCAGATACCGGGCCGCGCCCAGTAGCATCGCCATGTGATCGTCGTGGCCGCAGGCGTGCATCCTGCCGGGATGCACCGACCGGTAGTCGAGTTCGTTGGCCTCGGCGATGTGCAGGGCGTCTATGTCGGCCCGCAACCCCACAGCCGGACCGTCACCGGCCACCAAGGTGCCGACGACGCCGGTTCCCGCCAATCCGGTGTCGACGTCGATGCCGAAGGATGCCAGGCGTTCGGCGACGAACGCCGCTGTTTCGTGCTCCTCGAACGCGGTCTCGGGATGGGTGTGGAGATGCCGCCGCCAGGCGGTCATCTCGTCGGTCATGGCGGCGATGCGGTCGATGACCGGCACGGTTGGAAGGCTCCGCTCTCGTTTGCGCGATAAACGCCATCCTACACGAGCACGGGTCGCGCACGAAAAAGTGTTGCCGGACGCTCGCTCCCCCGCAGAATCCGACCTATATCCCCTTTGAGCGATTATTTGGGAGGGGCGGCAATGAGCGCGACCTCAACGGCCCAAGGGCCTGATCCGATCAACGATGATGACGGCCCCAGCAATCCGCTGATCGCCTGGCTGATCCAAACGGGCTGGACGCTCGATTCCCCGCGCGACGTCGTCCTCGGCCTAGCCGAGCTCATGCTGGCGCTCGGTTTTGCGATCCACCGGATCCGCGTCACCGTCCGCACGCTCCATCCCCAGTTCATCGGCATCAGCTACACCTGGAACAAGTCCTCCGGCGAGGTCGACGAGTTCACCCCGACCTACGAGGTCCTTCAAACCGACCTGTTTCGGAAGAGCCCCTACGCAGGCATTTTCGAGGGCGCAAGCGCCATCCGCCGCCGGCTCGATGTTCCGGGCGTCGAGTTGGATTTCCCGATCCTCGAGGAGCTCAGCGAAGAAGGTGCCACCGACTATGTCGCCATGCCGATGATGTTCTCGGACGGCAAGATCAACGCCATTACGTTGTCCGCGGACCGCCCCGGCGGCTTCAAAACCGACGAGCCGGCCATGATCGACACCATGGTGCCGGTGCTCGGCCGGCTGATGGAGGTGCACGCGCTCCGCCGCACCGCGCGGACCATCCTCGACACCTACCTCGGCCCGCAGACCGGCGAGCGGGTGCTCAACGGCCTGATCAAGCGCGGCGATGGCGAGGACATCCACGCGGTGATCTGGTTCTCCGACCTGTGCGGCTCGACGGCGCTGGCCGAGCGCCTGCCGCGAAAGCAGTTCCTCGACCTCTTGAACGACTATTTCGAGGCCATCGCCGGTGCCGTGCTCGACCACGGCGGCGAGGTGCTGCGCTACATCGGCGACGCCGCGCTCGCCATATTCCCCATCGGCGGCATCACCGACCATCCGGAGCTGTGCCCCGAGCACATCAACGCCTGCGGCCGGGCGCTGGCGGCGGCGCGCGACGCCGCGGCCCGCATCGACGAGTTCAATGCCGAGCGCGAGGAACGCGGCGATCCGAAGATCGGCTACGGCATCGGCTTGCACCTCGGCGACGTGATGTACGGCAACATCGGCGTGCCGTCGCGGCTGGAGTTCTCGGTCATCGGCGCCGCCGCCAATCAGGCGGCGCGCATCGAATCCATGACCAAGGCACTGCACAAGCAGGTTCTCGTCTCGGCCGACCTCGCCCGCGTCATCCCCGAGAAGCTGACCTCCCTCGGCGTCCATGTGCTCCGCGGCGTCCCCGAACCCCAGGAGATCTTCACCCTCCCCGAGGGCGCTACAGCGGCAGCGGAGTGACGCCGAACACCCACTCGTGGGTGAACAACACGATGGCGTAGAGCAGGACGCCGAGGCCGATCCGCCACCAGCCGATCTCGGAAAACGTGAGCCTTGTGCGGCCCTGGATCATCGCCTGGAACGGCAGGTACGAGGTCTGGGCCGCGTAGGCCTCCCAGGCGGGTCCAACATTCGTCCGCTTCCGCGCGTCGATGTGGGCGGCGCCGCCTAGCGCCAGCGCGGTCAGCCCCCCAAACATCACCATCGACGCGGCGTCTCCGTTGGCGAGGAGGTGACAGAGTCCCCAAAGAGCGAAGCTCCACAGCATCGGATGGCGGGTGATCTTGAGGAACCCGACCGGGCCGCGCTCGGCGATGGTGCCTGACGGCACGCCCGCGAGGGACGGGTTGGGGGTCGTCACGCTGCCGACAAAAAGGATGAACGCCAGCGGCATCACCGTCAGCGCGATGTGGCGAAGCCCGATGGGCGGGTCCCAGACATGGACGAAGGGCGCCGCGCCATAGGCGAAGGCCATCCACACAAACGCCGCACCGACGAATACCGAATAGAGGATGGGGAACCGTTGTTCGCCGACGCCCGCAGCCAGGCGGCCCCGGACCGGCGCCCAGGACAGAAAGACGTGGCCGCCGACGAACAGCAGGGTCGCGATCGCTAGGGCTTCGAGGCTGCCGGTCATTGCCTGCTTCCCGAGATCCTATTCGACTGCAATCAAGGCGGCGGCGACGGCGCGGCCTTCGGTCAGCAGCACGTCGAAGGTGCGGCACGCCGCACCGGTATCCATCCATTCCAGCGCCAGGCCGTGCTCGCGCAACGCCTCGCGGAGGCCCTTGGGCGGCGGCGCGAAGGCCGCCCCGCAGCCGACGACAAGTAGGTCGACCGCTGCGCCTTCGGCGATGACGGGAGCCAGCGACTCAGCGGTCACGGCGTCCGCTTCGGTGACGGACCAGGACTGCGTCGTCTCGGCGAGCACGAGGATCGAGCCCTCGTAGACCTGGCCGGCAACACGGAACCGGCCGTCGCCGTAACTCTGGATGTACTGCCGGCCAGGTGCCAGCCGAGGCGTGATGTCGAGGCCCGGCACGCCCGGCCTAAGGGACTTCTTCCACGGCCGTTCCGGCGCCGTCCTCCTTGGCGCCGGTGCGGCGGCGGACGTTCAGGTAGAGCAGCAGCGGCACGGCGAGGCAGATGGACGAATAGGTGCCGATCAGCACGCCCCAGATCATCCCGAACGAGAACCCGCGGATGACCTCGCCGCCGAGGAAGTAGAGCGAGAGCAACGCCAGAAGCGTGGTCACGCTTGTCATCACCGTCCGCGACAGAGTCTCGTTGACGCTGCGGTTCAGCACCTCGGCGAGCGTCGCCGACTTGTAGCGCCGCAGGTTCTCGCGCACCCGGTCGTAGACGACGACGGTGTCGTTGATGGAATAGCCGGCGATGGTCAGGATCGCCGCCACGGTCGACAGATTGAACTCCAGCCCGAGCAGCGCGAAGATGCCAATGGTCGACAGCACGTCGTGGACCAGGGCGACGACGGCGCCGAGGCCGAACTGCCATTCGAAGCGGAACCAGATGTAGACGAGAATGGCGAGAATGGCGGCGCTCACCGCGTAGACGCCGTCCCAGAACAATTCCTCGGAGACCTTGGGGCCGACCAGTTCGACGCGGCGGTACTCGACGCCGCTGCCCAGCGCCTCCTTGACCGCGTCAACCGCGGTCTGCTGCGCTTTCTCGCCGCCCTCCTGCTTCTGCACGCGGATGAGAATGGTGTCCGGCGCACCGAACTCCTGGAGACCCACCTCGCCGAGCCCAAGACCGCCAAGGTTCGAGCGCATGGAGGCGAGGTCGGCCGGTCCCTCGGTGCGCACCTCAAGGAGGATGCCGCCCTGGAAATCGATGCCGTAGTTCAGCCCCTTGGTCAGGAACAACGCCACCGATGCCAGCACAAGTGCGATGGAAAAGGCGAAGAACATCCGCCGCTTGGGGATGAAGGCGATCTTGGTATTCGCCGGAACGAGCCGGAAGCCGCGCATTATTGCACCCCTAGATCGGCAAGGCTTTCGGCCGCGCCCGGCGCAGCCAGGTGACGACGATCAGACGGGTCAGCATGATCGCCGTGAACATGGAGGTGACGATGCCGATGGCCAGCGTCACCGCGAACCCGCGCACCGGCCCAGAGCCGAAGGCATAGAGCAGGAACGCGGCGATCAGCGTCGTCAGATTGGCGTCGATGATGGTGGTCAGCGCCCGCGCGTAGCCGGCGTCGATGGCCGAAATGGGCGTGCGCCCGGCGCGGACCTCTTCCCGAATGCGCTCGAAGACCAGGACGTTGGCGTCCACCGCCATGCCGATGGTCAGCACGATCCCGGCGATGCCGGGGAGCGTCAGCGTCGCCTGCAGCACCGAGAGCCCGGCAGCGATCAGCACCATGTTGGTGAGCAGCGCGACCGCCGCGATCATGCCGAAGAAGCCATAGTAGAAGGCCATGAACACGATCACCAGCGCGAGGCCGATGACGCTCGCCACCTTGCCGGCGGCAATGGAATCGGCGCCCAGGCCCGGACCGACCGAGCGCTCTTCGAGCTTGGTCAGCGGCGCCGGTAGGGCGCCAGCCCGCAACAGCAGTGCCAGATTGTTGGCCGATTCAACGGTGAAGTTGCCGCTGATCTGTCCGGAGCCGCCGAGGATCGGCTCGCGGATCACCGGCGCACTGATCACTTCACCGTCGAGCACGATGGCGAAGACCCGACCGACGTTTTCGGTCGTCACGTCGCCGAACTTGCGGGCGCCGCGGGTATCGAAGCGGAAATTGACCACGGGCAGACCGTTGTGGGGATCGAATCCGGGCTGGGCATCGACGAGGTCTTCGCCGCCGACCATCGCCCGCTTGCGGATCAGGTACATCCGCGGCTGGCCCTGGGCGTCCGATTCGTCCGCCGATGGCACCCATCGCGCCCCGGCCGGCGCCGGGGCGCCGGAGCGACCGCGCGTATCCACGAGATGGAACGTCATCTTCGCCTGGGCGTCGATCGGCGGGACCTTTTCGACACCGGGAAGCTGAACGAGGATGCGGTCTTCGCCCTGCCGCTGGATGGTCGGCTCTCTGACGCCCGTTTCGTCAATGCGGATGCGGACGATTTCGATCGCTTGCTCGACGATGCTGCCGGTGAACTCGCGCAGCGCCTGTTCCGAGAACGCCAGGGACAGGCGGCCACCCGTGCCTTCAGTCACCTTCATGTCGGGCTCGGCTTCGCCAATCAGCGCCAGCGCTTCTTGAAGCCGATCCGGTTCCCTGATGGTCACGGTGGCGGCAAAACCCTCGACGTCGAGGCCCTGGTAGCGGATGCGCGCTTCCCTGAGCGTCGCGCGCATCGAGTCGACCACCGCCTCGAGGCGTTCGCGAATGACCGCATCAATCCCCACCTCGTACAGCAGATGGGCGCCGCCCTGGAGGTCCAGCCCGAGGCTAATCTGCTTCTTTGGCAGCCAGTCGGGGAGCGCCTCGGCATCCTTCTGGCTTAGCAGATTGGGCGCGGCAAAGACGAGGCCCAGCGCGCACACGCAGAGCACCAGTACGATCTTCCATTTGGCGAAATGAACCATGATCGGAATGGTAAGGTGGCGAACCTACTCGCTCTTGCCGCCGAGCAGCTTTTTCAGCATCGAGCCGCCACCCTTGGCCTGTTCGCCCCCTTCAGCCGGCTTGGCTTCGGCTTCGCTCTTCACCGGTTCCGTCTTGGCGACGACTCCGTAGATCAGCGAGCGCTGCACCCGCACGCGGGTGTTCTCGGCGATCTCGACCATCACCTCCTTTTCGTCGATGACCTTGGTCACCGTCCCGGTGATGCCGCCTCCGGTGACCACCTTGTCACCGCGGCGGATGGCCTCGAGCATCAGCCGGTGATCCTTCTGCTTCTTCTGCTGCGGGCGGATCAGCAGGAAGTAGAAGACGACGAAAATCAGGATGATGGGCAGAAACGCCTCGATGCCGCCGAGACCGCCGGAGGCACCGCCCGCTTGCGCGAATGCCGGCGAGACGAACATCGCGAACTCCACGAACGAGTGAACCGGAAGATCGGCGACTATAACGACCCCGGCCGGACATGCAACCGAATCCGCCTAGCCATCGATGCCGGTGGCTCGCGCGAAGGATACGAACGCGTTCGGTCGCCCGGGCCGCTGCGCGGCGCGGTCACTTTTCCTTGAAGGTGGACCAAACGTTGCGGCCCTCCGACCGACTCGAAAGAGCGCGAAAGCGGGTGTCAGGCGTCGAAGAAGCTGGTCACGAAGGCCCGGCGGTCAGTGGGATCGAAGAAGTTGACGACCAAGCGCTTCCACATGGCGCCCTCGGTGTCCCAATCGACATCGTTCAGTTGAACTTCCCAGCCGGCGGCGCAGTTTGCCGCCAACCAGCCCTCGATCTGCTCGCACGGGCGCTCGGTGTAGAATCGAATGCCGTACTTCTGCATTTCCGAGATCTCCACGTTCAGGAAATACCGGCGCGTCCAAAAAAACAGACGCTGCGTTCACTTGCGTTTATCATAGGGAATACAGCAAAGAAGTCAAATTTATTGAATGAAGATAATATTAATACTTTATTTACCTTAATAAACAGCAAATTTTATACAATTTTGTGCCCTGTCTTGGACAAGGTCACTAGATGTTGATCTATGACAGTGACTGGCGAACCTGCTAACGTCCGGTCGCCATGAGCGAAAACAACACTGGACCGCTGCTTCGGCGCATCGCCGACGCGCTCGAACGCCTCGCCCCGCGGCCCCCCGCCGGTGCGGCGCTGGACGCGGCGGATGCATTCGTCTGGGTCGCCGAGTCAGAGCGCCTGCAGACCGTCGCCGAGGTCAATCGCCTGCCGCTGCACCTGCTTCGCGGCATCGAGCACCAGGCCGACATCCTGCTGGCCAATACGCAACGGTTCGCCGACGGGCTGCCGGCCAATAATGCGTTGCTGTGGGGCGCACGCGGCACCGGCAAGAGTTCGCTGGTCAAGGCGGTGCACGCGGCGGTGCTGGATGAAAAGCCGGCAGCCCTCGCGCTGGTCGAGATCCATCGCGAGGACATCTCGTCCCTTCCGCACCTTTTGGCGCTGCTGCGCAGTGCCGAGCGGCGCTGCGTGCTGTTCTGCGACGACCTGTCTTTCGACGGCCGCGACGCGTCCTACAAGTCGCTGAAGGCCGTCCTTGAAGGCGGCATCGAAGGCCGGCCGGAAAACGTGCTGTTCTACGCCACCTCCAACCGCCGCCACCTGATGCCGCGGGAGATGATCGAGAACGAGCGCTCGACCGCGATCAACCCGGCGGAAGCGGTGGAGGAGAAGGTCTCGCTGTCGGACCGCTTCGGCCTCTGGCTGGGGTTCCACAACTGCGATCAGGCAACCTATTTCGACATCGTCGAGGGCTATGCCCGCCACTTCGGCCTCGACGTCGGATCCGAGGATTTGCGCGCCCGGGCCAACGAATGGTCGGTTACCCGGGGCGGCCGGTCAGGTCGCGTCGCCTGGCAATTCATCCAAGACCTCGCCGGCGAGCTCGGCCGGCGTCTCGACTGAGGAGATGTCATCCATGCTCACCGGACGCGTCGCCCTGGTGACCAGCGTCACCCATTTCGTCGGCACGGCCACCGCCACCGAACTCGCCGCCCAGGGTGCGACGGTGGTCTGCCAGGACACCAGTTTTGCCGACGACGCTGCGAGAGACGCGTTCGCGGCGGCCAATGCCGGCCCGCACACCACCGCCGCCCAGGAGCCGGGCGAGATCGCCGCCGAGATCGCCGGTGCGCACGGCTCAGTCGACGTGCTGGTCAACAACGACGCCTTCCCGGCCATTCGGGCAAAGGTCGAAGACGCAGACCCCGACGACATGCGGGCCGGCCTCGAGGCGATGATCACGCGGCCTTTGATGATGTCCGCGGCGGTGGTGCCGGCGATGAAGGAACGCGGCCGCGGCGAGATCATCTTCGCGACCTCCGCCGCGCCATTCCGCGGTCTTCCCAACTATTCGATGTACGTGGCCGCGCGCGGCGGCGCCAATTCGCTGGCGCTGTCATTGGCCAAGGAGCTGGCGCCGCACGGCATCCAGGTCAACGCCATCGCCCCCAACTTCGTCGAGAGCCCAACCTATTTCCCGGAGAAGCTGCTGGCCGACCCGGCGGCGCTGGCCAAGATCACCTCGAATATCCCGCTGGGGCGTCTCGGCAAGCCGCAAGAGGCTGCGGCGCTGATCGCCTTTCTGGCGTCGGACCGCGCCGACTTCATCACCGCCCAGGTGATCCCATTCGCCGGCGGCTGGGCGTAGCGGCGCTCAGCAGATACCGCGGCGGCCGCGGACCGGTGTTATCTCTTCAACGTAACCAGTGACGGCGCGTTCGAGCACGCTTTGGTACGTCGCCCCGTAGGTCTCGGCGAGGAAGCGGAAGCGTTCGAAGTCCTCGGGCTGCAGGCGCAGGGTGAGCTGGCGCCGCGGCGATTTCGGCCGTTGCTGGCCCTCGCTGACGGAAACGAACCGGAACGGCTTGCCGTTCACCGACGGTGTCTTCGGCGCCACCGGGCTCTCGTCCTGCGCGACGGCGCACGGGCCGACCCGGCGTTCGATCAGGAACGACAGCGGCGACGGTCCGGCCTTCGGCGCAATGGTCGCTTTGCCGTTGGCCGGCGCGGACGCGGCGGAATGGGTGGACGGCACCGCCTCGCCCTTGCGGGCAAACAGGCGAGAACTGAGATCGATCGTGTTGCGGTTCATCATCACCGTTACCCCGCCACTGCCGCCGTTGGCGCCACGCGCCGCCGGCCGAAGCCCGAACCCCGGGGCACCTGATAGATACCCGTGCCCGTCGTAACCCGCGGCCCGGTCGATTCCAGCCGCGAATCGACATAGGACCACAACTCGGCGATCTCGCTTGCCGACTTTGAGTCCGGCTTGGTTTCCATCACCGTGCGACCGTCGATCATGCTGGTGGCGAACTCGGTGCGCTGGCAGATGGTCACAGGCGCCACGGTGCCGTGCTGCGATAGCGCCACGGCGGTATCGCCGGTGATCCCTGCCCGCGGCGCCGCCGCGTTGACGGCGAACACCAGCGGTTTCTTCTGGCTCTCGATGATGTCCAGTGTCGCACCGACGGCCCTCAGATCGTGCGGCGACGGCCGCGTCGGCACGACGACGAGATCGGCAAACGCGACGATCCGCCGGATGGTGTCGGTCACCGCCGGGGGCGTGTCGATGAAGGCGAGGCGGACCCCCGTGCGGGCGAGCTGGTCGAGATCCTCGTGCAGGTAGTCGACCTGCGCTTTCATGAACAGCGGCGTCTCGGCGGTGCGGGCGTTCCACCATTGGGCGAGGCTGCCCTGAGGATCGGTATCGACGACGGCGACGGGCCCGGCACCGGCGATCTCGGCCTGTACCGCGAGCTGACCGCACAGCGTCGTCTTGCCCGAACCGCCCTTCTGGGACGAGAACACGACGACCCGCATGGTCGGCGGGGTCTCGGTCCGAGCCTCGGCCTCGCCGTTAAACGCCGTATCAGCGGCATCCGGGGGCAGGTGAAGTCTCAGCATCGGTTACTCCTTGGTCTCTTCCAAGTGCCGGGACGTCTTGGGCACAGCGGCACAACACCGTGTAACGACCGATCCAAGCCGCCTAGAAATATCACTACCTACAAGAATAGTCGAAATTTTATTTTACATTCATTTTGCCACAATTCATCGTCGGCACTTTAATAAAATTTTAACTAATATTTTTTATTTGATCTCTCTCATCGAATTCATGATAATTCTCTCTTCTGGTTCGCGCTCCGCTGGGGCGCGCCCGTGAAATGAGGCGATCCGTGGCGTTGTTTCGCCACATTCGCAGTGCATCAGGGTGTTCCTTCGCGGGTCCGGGCGCCGTGCGCGGCGACGTCGACCTCCCCCCCGGCCGGACCGGCCGGCGTCCGGACACCGACGGAAGGAACTCGACAAGGAGGCAACGATGCCGGTCGATCACGATCATCCGCTCGACGGACCCCACCCCACCGACTGAGCGGCGCGACAAGCGGCAATCTAGGTTCTAGGCGCTCGATTTCTTGAGGTGACGCCTGGGATCGATCGCGCGCTTGCCTTTGCGCAGCTCGAAGTGCAGCTGGGGCGTCGCCACGCCGCCGGTGCTGCCGACGCGGGCAATGACCTGGCCACGGCGGACGACCTGCCCGCGTTTGACCAACAGCGCCTCGTTGTGGGCATAGGCGGTCACCCAGCCATTGGCGTGCTTGATCAAAAGCAGGTTGCCGAACCCGCGCAGCTCGTTGCCGGCGTAGGCCACGACACCGTTCTCCGCCGCCTTGACCGGTGTGCCTCGGGGAGCGGCGATGTTGATGCCGTCATTGTGAAAGCCCTTGGATTTGGCCCCGAAGGACGAGATCAGCCTGCCCCGCACCGGCCAGACGAAGCCTGCACCGCTGGACCGTGGCGGCCGGGGCATAGCCTTCGGCGCCGGCCGGCGTGAGACCACGGTCGCCTGCGGTTTCGACGGGCTGGCCGCCACGGCGGGCGCCGCACGACGCCAGGGGATGCGCAGCCGCTGGCCTTCGCGGATGACGTAGGGCGAGCGGAGTCCGTTGGCGCTGGCCAGGGTATAGGCATCGGTGTCGTAGGCCCTGGACAGGCTGTAAAGCGTCTCGCCGGGCCGGACCACATGCACTCGGTCGCGCGGCAGTACGATCCTCTGGCCGATGCGAAGGTGATACGGCGGCTTGAGGCCGTTGGCTTCGATGATCGCCCGCACCGCCACCTTGTGACGCCGCGATAACGCATAGACGGTGTCGCCACGGCCGACCCGGACGGCTGCGGCACCAACGAACCGGGGATCACTTTTAGGGACCGTCGACGGAGATTGTGCCGAGCGAGGCGGCAATGTCGCGGTTTGCCCCTCGGCGGGCGCCGGGCCTTGCCGGACGGGGGGCGGAGGGGTCTGCCATTGCGGCGGCGGCCACTCGGCCCAACTGCAGGCGGCGACCGGCAGTAGTGCGGCGACAATCACCCATCGGCGCATCGAGGCGGTGGCGCTCAAAACGAACATGGCCGGATTATCGCGGCCGGCCCGCGGCGCTTCAATCACTCCTCGCCCTCGGCGGGAATGAGCGGGACGAAGCGGGCCTCGCCCAGGTCTTCGGATTCGAACCCGGCATCGCCGCGGGTGACGCGGTAGAGCCGCTGTCCACCACCGCCGCCGTCGTCGATGGGAACGACCATGACCCCGCCGATGGTGAGCTGGTCGGCGAGCACCGGTGGAATGTCCGAGGCCGCAGCGGTGATGATGATGCGCTCGAACGGCGCCTGCTCCGGCCAGCCGCGTGTGCCGTCCCCGGCCCGGGCGGTGATGTTGGTGATGCCGAGCGCGGCGAACCGGGCCTCGGCCTCGGCAAGCAGATCACGATACCGCTCGACGGTGTACAGGCGCCGGCAGAGGCGTGCGAGGATCGCCGCCTGGTAGCCGGATCCGGTGCCAACCTCCAATACCTTCATGCGCTCGCCGACCGCCAGCGCCTGGGTCATCAGCCCGACGACGATGGGCGCCGATAGGGTCTGCGCGCAGCCGATCGGCAGGGTCGCGTTCTCGTAGGCCTGGTCGCGGAACGCCTCCGGGGCGAACAGTTCGCGGGGGATTCGCTCCATCGCCGCCGAAACCCGGGTGTCGGTCACGCCGCCGCGCCGCAACTCCAGGATCAGGCGGATCTTGCGCGAATCGGGGTTCATTGGAATGCCGAGGCAATCGTCTTCATGGTCGCCCGGTGGGTAAGATCGTTCCCGAGCGGCGTCACCGAAACCGCCCCCCGGTTCACCGCTTCGAGGTCGGTACCTTTGCGGTATCGGTCCTCATCGCGGCCGTGGCCGATCCAGAAGTACTGGCGCCCGGCGGGGTCGGCAATCGGCACCAGCGCGCCGCCGATCTTCCGCCGTCCCTGCACGGTCACTTCCATGCCGGTGACGGCGTCTGCGTCGACATCGGGGAAGTTGACGTTCATCACGACGCCCGCAGGCCATGACGCCGCCACCAGCCGGTCGAGCACCGGCCGAAGCCACCGCTCGGCGGTCGGCCATCGGGCCGGCTGGCCGTTGGCGTAGGTCAGGCTCAACGCCGCCGAGCGAAATCCCAGCAACGCGCCTTCGCGCGCCGCCGCGACGGTGCCGGAGTATATGGCGTCCTCGCCCATGTTGCCGCCGCGGTTGATGCCCGAGAGCACCAGGTCCGGCAGCCGGTCGCGCAGCACCTCGTTCATGGCAACAAGCACGCAGTCGGAGGGAGTTCCGTCGACGGTGTAGCGCCGCCGCGACACCCGGCGCAGACGCAGCGGCCGGCGCATGGTCAGCGAATGACTGGCGGCGCTCTGCTCGGTCTCGGGAGCGACCGTCCAGATTTCGCCGACGACGCCACGCAGCGCCTTCTCAAGGAGCTTCAATCCCTTTGCGTGGATGCCATCGTCGTTGGAGACGAGGACGCGGGCTGTCGACAGGTCGAAGCGATCAGGCGGCATCGGCGGTGATGACCTCGAGGCCTCCCATATAGGGCCTCAGCGCCTCCGGAACGACAACCGAGCCGTCGGCACGCTGGTAATTTTCCAGGATGGCGATCAGCGTGCGCCCAACCGCCAGCCCAGATCCATTGAGCGTGTGGACGAAGCGGGTCGCCTTCTCGCCCTTCGCGCGGCAGCGTGCGCGCATGCGCCGGGCCTGGAAGTCGCCGCAGTTGGAGCAGCTCGAAATCTCCCGGTAGCGCCCCTGCCCCGGCAGCCAGACCTCGATGTCGTAGGTCTTGCGGGCACCGAAGCCCATATCGCCGGTCGACAACACCACGACGCGATAGGGCAAGCCCAGGCGTTTCAGCACCTCCTCGGCGCAGCCGGTCATGCGCTCCAGCTCGGCATCGGACTCTTCGGGCTTGGTGACGCTGACCATCTCGACCTTGGTGAACTGGTGCTGGCGGATCATCCCGCGGGTGTCCTTGCCGGCCGCACCGGCCTCGGCACGGAAGCACCAGGTCATCGCCGTCACCCGGCGGGGCAGTGAATCCTCGTCGAGGATTTCGCCGGCGACCAGGTTGGTCAGCGGCACTTCGGCGGTGGGGATCAGCCAGAACCGCTCGGCGAACTCGGGCTTGACGCTGTCGCGTTCGGCTTCCTCGAGTACGTCCAGCGCCGTCTCCAGGGTGTCGTGCTTGCTGGCGTCGTCCCTCAGGCGCTCACCGAGTTCGCGATCGATGTAGGCGCGGCGCTTCTCCGCGTCGACCTCCCAGGTGTGGAACTGGTCTTCCGCGAACTTCGGCAACTGGCCGGTGCCGAACATGGTCTCGTCGCGAACCAGTGCCGGCGGATTGATCTCCGTATAGCCGAACGTGCCCGTGTGCAGGTCAAGCATGAACGACGCCAACGCCCGTTCCATGCGCGCGAATGCGCCGGACAGCACGACGAACCGGGCACCGGAGATTTTCACCGCCCGTTCGAAATCCATCAGGCCGAGCCCCTCGCCAACGTCGAAGTGCTCGCGCGGCTCGAAGTCGAACGCCGGCGGATCGCCCCAACACCGAACCTCGACATTCGCGGTTTCGTCGGGACCGTCAGGGACGTCCTCGGCCGGCAGGTTGGGGATCGCCGCCAGGGCCTCGGCGAGGCAGGCGTCGGCGACACGGGACCGGTCCTCGGCGGCGGCCTGCTCGTCCTTCGAGCGCGAGACCTCGGCAATAAGGTCGTCGGCGTCCTCGCCCCTGCCCTTGCGGGCGCCGATCTCCTTGGACATCCGGTTGCGTTCGGCCTGGATCTCCTGGGCCAGCGTCTGGGCGTCGCGGCGCTCGCGGTCGAGCGCGATCAGGCGTTCGGATTCCGGCGCCAGCCCTCGCCGGGCGAGCCCGGCGTCGAAGGCCTCCGGGTTCTCGCGCACCCATTTGATGTCGAACATGAAAGACCCCGATCGGCACAGCCCCGTTGCATCCGGGGATTAGCGGAAACGAGTCCGACGATCAAGGGACCGAGGAAAATCGGTTCAGGCTGGAGCCGTATCGTCGGCCCTGCCCGATTCCTCCTCGTCGTCGCCGTCGTCGACGTCTTCTTCCGGTTCCGGATCGCCACGCCTCTTCTCGACGATGCGCACGGCGTAGATGGAGATTTCGTAGAGCAGGATGGTCGGCACCGCGAGGCCGATCTGGCTGATCACGTCCGGGGGCGTGAGGATCGCGGCGGCGACGAAGGCCGCAACGATGGCGTACTTGCGCTTGTCCTTCATGCCGGCCGACGTGACCATGCCGACCCGAGCCAGCAGCGTCATCACCACCGGCAGCTCGAAGCAGACGCCAAAGGCGAAGATCAACCGCATGACCAGGGAAAGATACTGGTCGACCTTGGCCTCGAGCTGAATCGGCAAGCCCCCGGCGCCGGCGACGGTTTCGAAGCTGAGGAAGAACTTCCAAGCCAACGGAAAGATGAAGTAGTAGACCATTGCTCCGCCGAGGAAGAACAGCACCGGCGTGGCCACCAGAAACGGCAGCAGCGCAGCCTTCTCGTTGCGGTAGAGGCCCGGAGCGACGAACAGCCACACCTGCATGGCGATCAGCGGAAACCCAACGAAGAAGGCGGTCCAGGCAGCGACCTTGATCTGGGTGAAAAAGGCTTCGTGGAGGGCGGTGTATATCATCCGCCGTTCGCCGCCGAGATCCTGGAGGATGTCGGCCAGGGGCTGAACGAGAAACGCGTAAATCTCGTCGGCGAATCCGTAGCTGATGAAAAACAGCACGAGAAGGCCGAGCAGGCAGTACATCAACCGTCGGCGAAGCTCGATCAGATGATCGAGCAGTGGCATCTTCGCGGCGTCGACGGCCTCGTCGGACATGGTCGGTCAGCCTCCGGCCTTACGGATCGGTTCGCTGGTTTCGGCCGGCGCGCTGTCCGCATCGCTGGCGGTATCCTTCAAGCGATCGGCGAAATCGTCGGGATCGAACTCGGCGGTCAGGTTCCCCGAGGGGTCAACGGTGTCTCGAACCTCCTTTTCGAGATCGAGATTGGCCGTCTTGCGAACTTCCTGCTTGATGTCGTCGAGCTCGGATTCGCGGATCACTTCGTCGAGCCCACTGCGAAACTCGCGGGCCAGGCCGCGAGCCTTGCGAACGTAGTGGGTGACGGTGCGAAGCGTACGCGGCAGGTCTTTCGGTCCGACGACGATCAGCGCAAGGACCGCGACGATAAACAACTCTTGCCAGCCGATGTCGAACATCGCGGCTCCGTACTCCCGGCTCCCGGACCCGCCGGCGCCGTCAGAAGGCCGTTAGGACTTGGCCGCCTCGTCGGTTTTGCGGACGGGCTCGGCGGGGGGCGCCTGTTCGGATTGGAGCACCTTGGGCTCGCCGCCAGCAGCCGGCTCGTCGGCGGCAAGCTCGTCCTCTTTCATGCTCTTCTTGAACGATTTCAGGCCCTTGCCGAAATCACCCATGATCTGGGAAATCTTCCCCCGGCCGCCGAAAAGAACCAGCACGACGACAAGGACGATCAGCCAGTGCCAGATACTGAACGTGCCCATAAAACGAGATCTCTCGTGGTTGTCCGCTCGGATGCGGGCGGATAATGGCAGAAAGGCCCAGCCGCCGCAACGGCGGGCGGTGATATTCAACCGTCGGGATTGAGGGGTTCGGCGCCGTCTTCAGACGCTTCCGCGCCCGGCACGTCTCCGACCCGATAGGCTTGAATCGCCGGGCGGGTATCCAAAAGACCGGCCGCCTTCAGTTCGTCGGCCCCGGGCAGATCGCCCAGGCTCTCGATCCCGAAATGGTCGAGGAACGCATCGGTCGTTCCCCAGGTAACCGGACGGCCCGGTGTGCGCCGCCGCCCTTTGGGCCGGATCCAGCCCTGCTCGAACAACAGATCGAGCGTGCCCTTGCTGAGCCCGACGCCCCGGATTTCCTCGATCTCGGCGCGGGTTATGGGCTGGTGATAGGCGACGATCACCAAGGTTTCGACAGCCGCCCTTGAGAGTTTGCGCGCGACCTCGGTTTGGCGGGTCAGCGCCGCGGCGACGTCGGGCGCCGTGCGAAAGGCCCAGGAACTACCGGCCCGCAACAGATTGACCCCGCGGTCGGCGTAATGCGACTGCAACGCCACCAGCAGCGCGGGAATGTCGGCACCGTCGGGCAGCCGCTCGGCGATGGCGCGCTCGGTGATCGGCTCGGTCGAGGCGAACAGCAGCGCCTCCAGCATGCGCATGTGCACGGGGTCGATGTCGCTCACCCGTTCGTTTCCCCGCCGCCGCCGACGCTCAGGTAGATGGGACCGAAGGGCTTGCCCTGGCGGATACGGGCCCGCCCCTCGCGAACCAGTTCCAGGCTGGCGGCGAAGGTCGAAGCCAGCGCCGAACGCGCCGACAACCGGCCCAGCCGCAGCCCCTCGATGGTCCCCGGCGGCAGGAACCGCCACAGGTGCTCCCAGTCGGGACCGCGCCCCAGAGACCGGGTCAGCCGGTTGAGCGCGTTTTCAACCGTCTCCAGCTCCCACGTTTCGATATGCAGGGTCTCCGGCTGCGTTCGGCGGCGCTGGTCGCCATAGGCTTTGAGCAGATCGTAGAGCGTCACCTCGAAGACGCTGAGCGTGGTGTCGCCGAACCGCTCGGGGGCGCCGCGGGCGAACACCTCGTGGCCGAGCCGGTTGCGCGCCATCAACCGGGCGCCGGCGTCGCGCATCGCCTGAAGCCGCTGCAGCTGGAAGGTCAGCGCCGCGGCCATGGCCTCGGCCGAAGGCTCCTCGGCCGCACCCAGTTCGGGCAGCAACAACCGGGACTTCAGGAAGGCGAGCCACGCCGCCATGACCAGGTACTCCGCCGCCAGTTCCAAATCGACACGGCGCGCCTCGGCGACGAACTCCAGGTACTGGTCGGCAAGCTGGACGATTGATATCTGGGTGAGATCGACCTTCTGGTCTCGGGCGAGCGTCAGCAGGACGTCGATGGGTCCTTCGTAGCCGTCAACGTCGACGACGAAACGGGCATGGCCTTCGGTCGCCACGGACATTGTTTCAGGTTCGGCGGTGACGGTCATTTGCCCCTACCCGACCCCGGCGGCGATAAGGATCGCCTGGCTCAGCAGCTCCGCCGGCAACAGCACCAACCAGTGGAAAACATCCAAATCGATGCCGAGTTTGCCACCGATCCAGGGAACGATAAACACGGCGGCGATTATCACGGCGAATCCATAGGGTTCCGCCTGTACCAGCCGTACGGCCAGGGGCGGAGGCAGCAGCCCGACGGCGACTCGGCCGCCATCAAGGGGAGGAATCGGCAGCATGTTGAACACCGCGAGCAGCGTGTTGATCCACACGGCGTTGTGCAGATTGAACTCCGCCCAGCGGCCGAAATCGCCCTCGATCGCCCCGGCCACGTGCATCGACGCCGCGGCGGCGGCGGCCATCGCCATGTTGACCCCAGGCCCGGCGGCGGCGACCCAGACCATGTCGCGGCGCGGGTTGCGCAGTCGGCGGAAGTTCACCGGCACCGGCCGGGCGAACCCGAACATCATTCGCCCGCCAGAAAGGAACAGCAGCGCCGCCGGCAACAGGATCGTGCCCACCGGGTGGATGTGGCGGAACGGATTGGCGCTGACCCGGCCCTGCCGGTAAGCGGTATCGTCGCCGAACCGCCAAGCCGCCCAGCCGTGGGCGGCCTCGTGCAGGGTGATCGCCAGCAGCACCGGCAGGGTCCAGACCGAAAGTTGAAAGATGATCCCGGAGACGTCCATCAGACGCGCTCTCGCATCAGCGCAGCGAGCCGCGCCGCCGCCGCATCGATGTCGAACGGTTGCGGTGGCGGCCGCACGGCCTCGGCACGTGCGAGCCGCCTGCGGGCCTGGGCGCCCAACGTCGGACAGGCAGCGGCGACGTCAATCATCTCGGCGAGCACGCCGTTGCAATGCAGGGCCACGTCGCATCCGGCATCGAGCGCTGCCGCCGCCCGCGTTCCGGGCGTCCCGCTCAGCGCCCCCATGCACAGATCATCAGTCAAAAGAAGCCCGTCGAACCCGATGGTGCCGCGGATGATATCGCCGACCACCACGGCGGATGTGGTCGCCGGATTCTCCGAATCAAGTGCCGTATAGACCACGTGTGCGGTCATTGCCCAGGGCATCTCGCGCAGGGCGTGGAATGGCGCAAAGTCGATGCGCTCCAGCTCGGCGCGGGGCGCGTCCACGTTCGGCAATGCGGCGTGACTGTCGACGGTGGCACGGCCGTGGCCGGGGATGTGCTTGATCACCGGCGCGACGCCGCCGTCCAGCAGTCCCTGGCAGGTGGCGCGGCCGAGCAACGCCGCCCGTGTCGGCGTGTCGCCCGCCGCACGGTCGCCGATGACCGGATCGGCGTCGGGCTGCGGCACGTCGAGCACCGGCAGGCAATCGACGGTGATGCCGAGGTCCGAAAGCTCCGCCGCCAGCAGGTGCGCATTGATCCGCGCGGCTTCCTCGGCCTTGCCGGGTTCGGTGCGCGCGAGGTCGGCGAACTGTGCCGGCGCCGGCGCGGCCCGCCAATGCGGTGGGGTCAATCGGGCGACACGCCCGCCCTCCTGGTCGATCAGCACCGGAGCGGACTCGCGCCCGACCGACTCGCGCAAATCGGAAACCAGTGCGCGCACTTGATCGGGGGTCTGGCAGTTTCGGGCGAACAGGATGAAGCCGAGCGGATCGGCGTCGACAAAGAAACTGCGCTCGTCGGCGCCGAGGGTCGGCTCCGCGCAGCCGAAAATCACCGACCGTGGTACCGGCTCGGCGGCCCTATCCAACTGGCCTATCCATTGGGCCGGACGACCATGCAGGGAACCTGGCGTTTGCTGAGACGCGCACACACCGCCTTGGCTTCGGCCTCGCCCGCCAATGGTCCGGCCCGCAAACGGTAGAACACGCCCTTGGCACCGAGGTCGGCACGGATCACCGAATCGGTCAACGTGCCAAGGACGTCGCCGTGGGCCTTGCGAAGCCGCGCCCATTCTTCCGACGCGCGGGCGGCGGATTTCACGGCGGCGAGCTGCACGCGGTAGTTCCCTGTCGGTGCGACGGACTTCGCCGGTTGCGGCGGCGAGGAGGCGGCGGGCGGTGCCGGCGGCGGAGGCTTTGCCGCCATCGCCCGTTCGACGCTCGGCGTCGGCGAGAGCGGCTTGGGCGCTTCGGCCTGCGGTTTCAGGGTCGGCGGCGGCATCGGTTGCTCCGGCTCGGGCAACAGGCGTTCGACCGGCGGCGGACCGCTCGACGTCGAAAGCCGGCCATACACCAGCTTGTCGCGGTCGGGAATCTCCATGCCCCCGGGACTCTCGGGCCGCACCTTGATGGGTGCCGCTTCGGCGCGGATCAGCGGTACCTCGGCCGGCTTTTCGGCCAGCAGCCCGTCCTCCATCTGAAGCCACCCCAGCGCGGCGCCAATACCGGCCAGCGCGATCAGCGCGGCGGCGATGGCGATCCCCTTCCACCGCCTGGGTGGCTTCGCGGGGCCATCCGCCGGCTCTGCCACGCTTTCGTCCCGCGGCGCCGCCGGCCGACCGACGGGATCGAAAACGGGACGGTCCTCGGCCATCAGCGCAATTCCTCCACCGGCTCGACGCCGAACACCGCAAGCCCCGAGGCGATTACCACCTGCAGCCCCCGTACCAGCGCCAGACGCGCCAGGGTCAGCGGCACATCGTCGGCGTGGATGAAGCGCAGGCGGGCGTCGTCCTTGCCCTTGTTCCACAGCGCATGAAACAGCGCCGCGAGGTCCTGGAGGTAGAACGCCACCCTGTGGGGCTCGTGGGCCTCGGCGGCGGTTTCCACCAACCGCGGCCAGCCTGCCATACACTTGATGAGATCAAGCTCGGCGGAGTCCGTCAAGCGGCCGAGGTCGGCGCTGGCAAGCGCCGCATCGGCGATGGCCTCGGCACCCATCTCGGCGGCAGCGTGGCGCAACACGGAAGCGCAGCGGGCGTGGGCATATTGCACGTAGAACACCGGGTTCTCGCGGGACTGCTCGGTGACCTTGGCGAAGTCGAAATCGAGCTGCGCGTCGTTCTTGCGGGTCAGCATGATGAAGCGGAATACGTCCCGACCGACCGAATCGACCACCTCGCGCAGCGTCACGAACGTCCCCGCCCGCTTCGACATCTTCACCGGCTCGCCGCCGTCCAGGAGGTTGACCATCTGGCAGAGCTTGACGTCGAGATCGCCCTCGCCCTCGGTGATCGCCTTGACTGCCGCCTTCATGCGCTTGACGTAGCCGCCGTGGTCGGCGCCCCAGACATCGATCTGGGTAGCGAACCCGCGGCGGAACTTGTCGAGGTGATAGGCGATGTCGGTGGCGAAGTAGGTCCACGACCCGTCCGACTTCTTCAGCGGCCGGTCGACGTCGTCGCCGAAGCTCGTGGCGCGAAAAAGGGTCTGCGGCCGGGGCTCCCAATCCTCGGGCGTCTTGCCCTTGGGCGGCTCCAGGACGCCGGTATAGACGAGATCGCGGTCCTCGAGGAAGGCGAGCGCGGCATCGACGCCGCCCGACTCGACCAGAGCGCGTTCGGACGAGAACGCCCCGTGTTCGACCCCGAACGCGGCGAGGTCATCGCGGATCAGTTCCATCATCGCCTCGGTGGCGAAGCTGCGGAACGGCTCCAGCCAGACGTTCTCCGGTTCTTCCCGCCATTTGCCACCGTCCCGTTCGGCGATGGCCTGACCGACGTCGACGAGATAGATGCCAGGATACAGTCCCTCCGGCATGTCGCCGACGTCTTCACCCAGGGCTTCGCGATAGCGAACGTGGACGGAGCGCGCCAAGGCCTCGACCTGGGCCCCGGCGTCGTTAATGTAATACTCGCGCTTTACTGCGTAACCTGCTTTTTCTAAAAGAGAAGAGAGCGCATCTCCGACCACGGCACCGCGCCCGTGGCCGACGTGCAGCGGCCCCGTGGGATTGGCCGACACGTACTCCACATTGACCGCCTCGCCGACGCCGAGAGCGGAATCCCCGTAGGCCGGACCGGTCATAAGGATCTCCGCGAGACGGGCGCGCCAGAACCCATCATCGAGGCGGAGATTGATGAACCCCGGCCCGGCGATCTCGGCGCCGGCCACAGCCTCCCCCGCCGCCAGACGCTCGGCCAGCAGGCCGGCAAGGTCGCGGGGTTTCATTCCCGCCGGCTTGGCCAGCACCATCGCCGCGTTGGTGGTCACATCGCCATGGGTCGCCTCGCGCGGCGGCTCGACCGAAACCCGCGCGGTATCCAGGCCGGCGGGCAGCGCGCCCTCCGCGGCCAGCGCCGCCACCGCCTCGGCGACACGATCCTCGAAATGGCGGAACAGGTTCATGAACTCCTCGATTGCAGATCGAAGAGCTGCTTGTGCTCGTCGAGTGCGTAGCGGTCGGTCATCCCGGCGACGTAGTCGGTAACCACCCGCGCCGTTTCCGCTGTGCCGGGTGATCCGGCGCTCGCACGCCATTCGGTGGGCAGGCATCCGGGATCGTCGAGCAGCAGTTGGAACAGGTCGCGGACCACCCGCCGCGCCTTCGAGGTCATGCGGTTGAGCTTGTAGTGACGGTACATGTGGTCGAACAGGAACGCCTTCAAAGACCGGTCGTGCTCCTGCATCTCGTCGGAGAAGGCCACCACCGGACGGCCGAGCCGGCGGATGTCTTCGGCGGACGCCGGATTCGCCTCGGCGATGCGCCGCTGAGTCTCCTCGACCAGATCGCCGACCATGTGGCCGATCAGGCGGCGCACCGCCTCGTGAATCAGCCGGGATTCGTCGAGCCCCGGGTAGGCCTGCTCGACGACCGCGAACATCGGCCCGACCAACGGCACGTCCCGCAGGTCTTCGAGAGTGAACAGGCCGGCGCGCAGGCCGTCGTCGATGTCGTGGTTGTTGTAGGCGATGTCGTCGGATAGCGCCGCCACCTGCGCCTCGGGGCCAGCGTGGGTGTCAAGTTCCAGGTCGTGGGTCTCGGCGTACTCAGCGATGGCCAGCGGCAGGCCGCTGCGAGCGCCCGCACCCGTGAGCGGCCCGTTGTGCTTGACTACGCCCTCCAGCGTCTCCCAGGTCAGGTTGAGGCCGTCGAAGCGGGCGTAGCGGCGTTCCAGTGCGGTGACCACGCGGAGGCTCTGGGCGTTGTGGTCGAAGCCGCCGAAGGGTGCGGCGACCTCCTTGAGCGCGTCCTCGCCGGCGTGACCGAACGGCGGATGGCCGAGGTCGTGGGCCAGCGCCAGGGCCTCGGCGAGGTCCTCGTTGAGGCCCAGGGATCGGCAGATGGAGCGGGCGATCTGGCTCACCTCAAGGCTGTGGGTCAGCCGGGTGCGGAAGAAATCGCCCTCGTGGTTGACGAACACCTGGGTCTTGTATTCGAGCCGGCGGAACGCCGCCGAATGGATGATTCGGTCGCGGTCCCGCTGAAACGGGTTGCGGCTGGCGCTCTCGGGCTCGGGATAGAGGCGGCCCCGGCTGGCCTCCGGATGCGAGGCCCAGGGTGCCAATGCGGCGGGTGCGGTCATGGCGGGAAGGTACAAACCGGCGCCGTTACAGGCAATGAAAGGCTTTCACGGGCCTGGCGGCGCACCTCCGGCGCTGGCCGGTGGTTTGACAAGCAGCCCGAACGGGCTACATAACTAGGGTGTTCGGGCCGCCCGTTCACCCGTACGGAGGACAAGACGATGCCGGACGAAACCGCGCTGGCCGGACAGGAGATCGGCATCTCCGACAGCGCCATAGCGCGAATCGCCAAGCTCATCGCCGAGGATGGCAACGACGACCTGATGCTGCGCATCGCCGTGTCGGGCGGCGGCTGCTCGGGCTTCCAGTACGGCTTCAACCTCGACGACAAGCGCAACGACGACGACCGTGTGTTCGAGCGCGACGGCGTCACCGTGGTCGTCGACGAGATGTCGTTGGAACTGCTTGCCGGCTCCGAGCTCGACTACGTCGAGGACCTGATCGGGTCGTACTTCGCGCTCAAGAACCCCAACGCCACCTCGACCTGCGGCTGCGGCAGCTCGTTCTCCATCTGACGCATTGACGCCACTCGGTCACGGTTTCTGGCCGACGAAGAACACAAAGCCGTACCAGTCTGCGAACCGCCGGTGCATGTCGATTTCCCGTGCGATCATTTCGATGACTGCAAGCGCATCGCCGTCGCCGGCATACTTCTCCCTCATTTCCGGCAACTTCGCTTCGAGCGGCGTGTAGTAGTGCCGCCACCACCCCTCGTCCGGCAGGATGGTATGGCCGAGAGGTTCGTATCCGCAGTCCTCCAAGGTTTTCAGGTTTGTCGCAATGTCGGTCATCGCCGGATACTCGGCGGCGAAGAACGCCGCCACCTCGGCCGGTGGATCGGGGCGCAGCCACACCAGCTCGCTGACCGCGATACAGCCGCCGGGAAGAAGCAGGCGTTTCCAATCGGCAAGCGCCGCGGCGAAGCCCATGATGTAAGCGGCGCCCTCGGACCAGACGAGATCGAAACTCTCGGACGGGAATGGCAATGCCGACATGTCGGCCAGCCGAATGTCCATGGGCGTAGAAACGCCCTCCGCTGCGGCGCGGGCCTTCAGGATATCCAGGTATTCCTTGTGGACGTCGACCGCGGTGATCGGACCGTCGAGGGCGCGTGCCAGCGCCATCGTCTGCATGCCGGGGCCGCAACCGATGTCAAGCACCGCCGGGTGTTCGGGAAGGCCCCGGCACAACGCGAGCGCCTGCAGCGTGCTCTCGTCGAGGCCCGGCCCCTGGCGCGGCAGGCCGCGCTGGACGTCCAGGAACACCTCGAACAGACGCGGGTCTTCGTCCACTGGCCGCGCTCCCCCTTGTGATCGTTGCCGGGCTTATATCATCGAGCCTCGTCCACGTCCGCTTGCCCGGACGGGACCCGACGGCTAGCTTGCTGAGCCCACCCGGAAGGGAAATCGCTGATCGGCCGGAGGGATCGTGGTCAAGATCGCCACCTGGAACGTGAACTCCATCAAGGTACGCCTCGGCCACCTGCTCGACTGGCTGCGTGCAGCCGAGCCCGATGTCGTGCTGCTGCAGGAAACCAAGGCCACCGACGACGCGTTCCCTGGCCTTGAGATCGGCGACCTGGGCTACAACGTCGCGACCTCGGGCCAGAAGACCTACAACGGCGTCGCCATCCTCTCGAAGCGGCCGCTCGACGTGCTGGAGACGCGCCTGCCCGGCGACGAGACCGACGAGCAGGCCCGCTATATCGAGGCCTTCACCGGCGACGTCCGCGTGGCCTCCATCTATCTCCCCAACGGCAACCCGGTGGACTCCGAGAAGTTCGCCTACAAGCTCCGCTGGATGGAGCGGCTGCGCGAACACGTCGCCGGCCTGCTGACCAGCGAGGACGCAGTGGTGCTCGGTGGCGACTACAACGTCGCGCCCACCGACGGCGACGTCTATGAGCCGGCGAAGTGGACCGGCGACGCCCTCTGCCGGCCCGAGTCCCGGGCCGCGCTGCGCACCATCCTCCACATGGGCCTCACCGACGCGATCGATGCGTTGTGCCCCGGCATCGGCCACTTCACGTGGTGGGACTACCGGTCCGGCGCCTGGGCCCGCAACGAGGGCCTGCGCATCGACCACCTGTTGCTGTCGCCCCAGGCCGCCAACCGGCTCGAAGCCGCCGGCATCGACAAGACGCCGCGCGGCTGGGAGAAGGCGTCCGACCACACGCCCGTGTGGTGCGACCTCGCGGATCCTCGCTGACGCAGGCTACAGCGTTTCTCTCCTACGGCAGCGACCCGATGATGTCGCGGAACTCGCTCTCACTGAACGCCTTGACCGTGGTCGTCCGCACGTTTCCGAGCGCACCGATGGAGAGCGCAAACCGCGCCGCCGCCGCGTCGTCCGGGATCTCGCTGTGGACGATGAAATCGTACGTGCCCATGGTGAGGTAGAATGCCCTCATCTCGCCGCCCGCGGCGCGCATGAGATTGCGGGCGGCCTCGACCCGTTTCGGCGAGTCCCGAACGTCGCGGATACCCTGTTCGGTGTAATTGGACAGCATGAAATAGTGGGCCATCGTGTCCCTCCCTTTCCGGCCCCGGGATTCGGGGCCCGTTTGGTGACGGGAGGACGCGCCCGCAGGCGCTCGGCACCGCAATGGCGCGCCGCACCCGCGTCCAGTATAGCGCCAATGGGCCGGTGTGAATTGCTCCGCGCCCGCCTTTTGCCGCGAGCGATGATGCGCGCTACCGTGAGTCGCCAAGGCTGCTCGGGAGGGGAACGATGAGCGAAGACATCCACGAAGGCGGCTGCCTCTGCGGCGCCGTCCGCTATCGCGTTACCGGGCCGCTGCCGCCCGGCGGGCACTGCCACTGCTCCATGTGCCGCCGCTCCGCCGGCGCCCTGATCGTCACCTGGACCACCGTCGAGGAGGCGCAGTTCACAATCGTCGAAGGCAAGCTGGCGGTGCACGCCTCGTCCGAGATGGCCGAACGCCTGTTCTGTTCGGCCTGCGGATCAACCTTGGCCTTTCGCTCGAAAGCGGCCCCCGGAGTCATCGACATCACCGTCGCCACCCTCGACCATCCCGAAAACCTCCCGGCCGACCGGCATGTGTTCTGGGGCAACCGCATGCCCTGGATGCACCTCGACGACCACTTGCCCAAGGACGACGGCTTCACCCCCGACGATCACGCGCCCGGCAGGTCCTAGCCGGTACCGGTTTCCTGGCAACCATTTGGTAACACCCGCTTCCTAGACTGGTTGATGAACCCCGGGGGGAATTGCATCACCGAAGGAGGTGGTTCGATGCCGGGACTGGACAAGCAAACAATCCTCCAACATCTGGAGGCGGAAGCGCGTAACCTCGTCGAAGCGGAGCATCTGAGTGGCCGCCCGCATGACGTGGACGCCGCCTATCGCCATTTGGCCTGCGTTTCTCACGCGGTGGCGCGGTGCTACACGTGGGCGGACGACGACGCCGAGGCGACCCTCGTCGCACTTGGCGGCGACATCGACGCACCGACCGGGGCGATGGTCATGGCACACCTGGCTGGACTCGGAGTCGGTCCGGACGAGGTGCTGGTCGAACGCGCCCGGTTCGTCGCAGAGGAGACCGGCCGCTCCCTCGCCCGCCGCCTCGCCCGCTACCGGACCCACTAGCGAAGCTCTCCGTCGTTCGATTCAACCTGTGACGTGAACCAGGTTTCCGTCTACGTATTCATAGAAATCTGGATTCCGTTGAGCGACCAGATTCACCAGATCATCTACAACGGCGCCAAGTGAAATGCTGCTCTTTGCATTCCCGACAGAAAAAGCTTTGACCACAACGTCGCGGGGCGAGGCATGTAGCAACAACAAGTATATCCGTTCGTATTGCTCGTCGCGGCCAGCCGGGGCATCACGACCAGTAAAAAGCCGCATTCGATTGTGAGCATTGAGGAACGTTGAACGGCGCCGATCCGTACTGTCGTTAGCAGCCTCAGCATCCAAAAAGAAAAGGGCTCCCAGCACCGCGTACGGGAATCGCCGATGGAGCGTTACAGCTTCCATCAGCATGTCCCCGCGTCGGTTCGTTAGGTTCTTTTGGAAGTTCCCGGTACGCTTGTCTCGGAAATTGATGCTTTTGATGGAGTTACCGAGGATCAATCCTGTTTCCTCTGTAGCCCAGGTTACATCGACCTTTTTCGCACCGATACCACCCGCCATACGACGTTCCGCACCCGATTTGTCCGACCGGCCGGGCAACGAAGGTCGAGTGCCGGCCAAGCCTCGTTCGCGAAGTTCTTCGGCAAATGCCTGGGCAACTTGCGTAGAAACCTGCTCACTGTAGCGTTTCTTTTCAGATTGGTGCGCATTGTCACCAGGCTTTGGCGGTAACGTTCTTAGCGCGCGGCTGAGCAAGTCATCAATTCTTGCCACTGATCACCCTACCTCGCGTACGCCTACGCTGAAAAAACAGCTCACGTGCCGACCGCAGGCCAGCTAAGTCGCTATCCGAAACGTCAAAGGCATCTTTGAGTATGATCCGATCGACCATATCAACAGCTTTCGCAATATCGTTCTGCTCAAGCGCTACCGAAAGGTCTTGTCGAATGCGTCGAATACCTGTCGCAACACTATCTATCAACTGAAACGAGGGAACAGGCAACTTGTCCGCCTCCGTTGGTTCTAGCTTCAGGAGTCCGCCGCCATAAGCCCTGCCGACAACTTCAGCACCCAAGAGCGTAACGCTATTCAAACAGGCTACGGGGAGAAATTCACGCCCGATCGTTTTGTGTCCATGCTTCAGCGCGATACCGTAGACGGAGTTCAAGATATCTACGCCGGCAGTGTTGGCGACAAATCTTGGGCGGTCGTGGTTCATATAAGTCAAGAAGAGGTCCGGCTTCCTAACAATTGGGACTTTCCACCATGGCGAGCGGACCGAACATTTGTAAGCGAGGTTCACGCCTAGATTCTCGCCCCTTTTTGCATACCGTTTCGCCGATTCATGAAGTGGGCGGTAAGGGTAGAACAGAAAACACCGAGCATCGGCATTTGCCAACGACTCCCATGCTTCAGTCGTGAAGTTGAGTTCGCGAAGATGTCTTGAACCCGGCGGCGAAATCCTAATCACATCCTCGGATGCGAGCCTTCTTCGAGCGATATCCGAACGACGGAGAGCGAAATACCCGTTGTTGCCCGTGACCGCGCCCAGGTAGGTATCACCCCAATCAAGCAGGGGCGAGAACCCTGCACCGGTGCTGAGTTTTTTGTAACTTTCGAGATTCGGCCCGGATATCAGTGCCGGCGTCCATTTCTCATCCGCTTTTGGCTTGTGCTCAGTCCAGATTGCTTTTTCGACGGGGGCTAATCCGTCCAAGTTTCGGGCTTGATGGACCTCGAAAAACCTCGCACCGCCGGAACCCTCAGCCAGCAACAAGACAACTTCTTCGAGAACGCCAGGAAAAACACGATCTTCAAACACCACCAACCGAACGCTGGCGAATCGATTCAAAAGAAAACGTCTCACTTCTGCCGCATAGCTCACGCTGAGCGATTCAGCAGGCAATACGAATCCCAACCGCCCTTGCGGCTTCAGAAAAGCGGATGCGTAGACGACTGATGCGGCCCAAAAGCTTGCCAGACCGTTCAATCGGACACCTTGAGCCAAAGCAGTCTCGCGACTCTTCGCCCTGACGTGACCGCCAAAGCGCTGGTACCGCACATAAGGGGGTTTCCAATGACGACGTCGTACCGATCATTTGGCGGTTCGCAGTCAAAAAAGTCGGCGATGGTAATATCGGCGTTTAGCCCAGCCTTCCGAACAATGCTGCGCGCATTTTCGGCCGATTCCTTGTGAATTTCGATTCCGCGAAGTTGACGGCCCCAAGAACGATCATCGTACCCCAACACCCGCAACCGCTCACCCGCGGAGAGAAGGAAACTGGCTTCGCCGCATGTTGGCTCCAGCACCGTGTCAGATGGGGAACGCACAGCCCAATCAGCAATAAATCGCGCAATTTCGGCGGGCGCAAAAAAGGCGCCTCGGGCCTTTCGTCTTGTTGAGGAATCCGCGTCTTCTGTCAATCGCCCCCCCTTGGATGCCGCCGAGCCCACAATCGACTCCCCTCATCGCCTCACGTTGAGCCAAATGTCAACTGTCGAAAAGCAGCCGACACCACATATGTACTCCTTATGTTCTATACAGTGAAGCGAAAATCGCGGCGTGCCAAGACGTTACTTAGACGAATTGCCTAACCCTCGACGAGCGCCGCGTAGTCGATGGGCAGGGTTGGGTCGAGGACCGCGTCTGCCGGTGCCATCGGGTATTTGAGAGCCGTCCCGCAATTGAACAGCACCACCTCCGCGCCCGCAGCGAGTCGTCCTTCGTCCCGGGCTTTTCGGAACGCCGCATAGGTCGCCGCTCCTTCCGGTCCCATCAACAGTCCTTCCGTCCCGGCCAGTTCAGCCTGCGCGTCAGCGATTGCCGCATCGGTAACGGCCATGGCGAAGCCGCCGCTCTGCCGCACTGCCCTGAGGATCAGAAAGTCGCCGATGGCCGCCGGAACGCGGATGCCGGAAGCGATAGTTTGTGCGTCTTGCCAGCGCTCGGCGTGGTCGGCACCGGACTCGAAAGCGCGGACGATGGGCGCGCATCCTTCGGCCTGCACGGCGATCATCTTCGGCCGCTTCGGCCCGATCCAGCCCAGCGCCTCCATCTCGGCGAACGCCTTCCACATGCCGATCAGGCCGGTGCCGGCACCGGTCGGATAGAAGATCACGTCGGGCAGCCGCCAGCCGAGCTGTTCGGCCAGTTCCAGGCCCATGGTTTTCTTGCCCTCGATGCGGTAGGGCTCCTTCAGCGTCCACAGGTCGAACCACCCGGCCGATTCCTTGCCGCCGTCGACGATTCGTCCGCAGTCATCAATCAGTCCGTTGACCCGCCACACCCGCGCGCCCTGGGCGGCGATCTCGCGGACGTTCACCTCAGGGGTGTCCGCCGGGCAGAACACGAAGGCCTCGATACCGGCCCGTGCCGCGTAGGCGGCCATCGCCGCCCCGGCGTTGCCGTTGGTCGGCATGGCCAAGCGTCGAAGTCCGAAAGCCTTGGCCATGCTGACCGCCAGCGCCAGTCCACGGGCCTTGAACGACCCGGTGGGTAGGCGGGATTCATCCTTGACGATCAAGGACGCGGCGCCGTGGCGCTCGGCCAGTCGGCGTGCCGAGACCAGCGGCGTCATCGCCTCGCCGAGCGAGACGATGTCGGCGGTGCGGCGCACCGGCAAGAGCTCGCGGTACCGCCACAGGTTCTCGGGCCGGTCGGCCAGCGCATCCCGGTCCATGGCCGCGCCGACGCCATCCAGGTCGTAGCGCACCAGCAGCGGCGCGCCGGCCGGCGAGAGGCCGTGGACCTGATCGGCGGCCACCCGCTCGCCCGTAGCCGAGCACTCCAAGTGGGTGACGAATGTCGGGCGGTCCTTGGTGATGTTGGCGTCCGATGGCCAGGGCATAGGCATGCCGCTCCGCTTGCAGTCTTGCGTCATCAGAGCCCGTGGATGCGATCGGTGCAACCACCCCTCGACGGCGGTGGCCACTCCGCGTAAACCGGAACGACGATCCGCACCGCCGGAGACCGCACCGATGACCAAGACGCCCCGCCTCACCGCCCCCGCCGGCGCCTGCGACACCCACATGCATTTCTACAACGCCCGCTGGCCGTCGGCGCCGACCGCGCTGATCACTCCGCCGGACGCCTGGATCGACGACTACCGGGCGCTGAGGCAACGGCTCGGGCTCTCGCGGGTCGTCGTCGTGCAGCCAACCACCTACGGCTTCGATAACGCCTGCCAGCTCGCCGCGATGGAGGCGTTCGGCGAGGATGCCCGAGGGGTCATGGTCGTCGGCGCGGATGTCGCCGAAGCCGATCTGGAGCGGCTGACCGCGCTCGGTGTGCGCGGGGCCCGTTTCCACATGCTGCCCGGCGGCGCGCTGCCGTGGGACGCGCTGGAAGACACCGCCGCCCGCGTCGCGCCCTTCGGCTGGCATTTGCAGCTCCAGTTCCAGGGCCGCGAGTTCGCCGAGCGCGCTGGGACGTTCCGGAACCTGCCGACGCCCATCGTCGTCGACCACGTCGGCCGGTTCATGCCGCCGGTAGCGTCCGACGACGCGGCGTTCCGGGCCCTGCTCGGCCTGATCGATGGCGGGCGCCGCTGGGTCAAACTGTCGGCGCCCTACGAATCCTCGGCCGCCGGACCGCCGGGCTGGGACGACGTGCACTCCCTCGCCCGAGCACTCGTCGCCGCCGCGCCCGAGCGCATGCTGTGGGCGTCCAACTGGCCGCATCCGGGCCAGAAGGCACCGCCCGACGAGGCCGACCTTCTCGACCTGCTGCTCGACTGGGCCGACGGCGAGGCGACACGCAACCGCATCCTCGTCGACAACCCGGCGGCGCTCTACGGTTTCTGAGATCCGAGGTACTTCGGGTTGCTTTCGGCGACGCGGGCGCGGGCGTGGGCTTCGAGGATGCGGTGGACCTCGGCCGTGCGGTCCGGATCGTCGTGGAACGCGCCGTCTCGGAGGTCGCGGGCGACCCTCATGAGCAGGGTCTCGGCATTGGCGTTTGCGGCGTCGGCATCGTAAAGGGCGGCGAGATCGGTGGCGAGCTGCCGCTCGGGTGCCTCTCCGGCGTTAAGCTCCCGCCCCAAGATACCGAGCGCGTTGGCGACCATCAGCCCGGCGAGGCGGCGGTCCGCCGGAAGCGCCGGCAGTACCTCCTCGGCTAAGGTCTTGCGGGCGACGGCGAGAAGTTCGCCGCCAAACGGATGGTCGCGCATCAGTCCCTCCCCTCGGGTGCGGTCATCCTGAGAAGCTCCAGTTCCAGTTCGGCGACAATACGCCCGGTGAGCGCCAGGTCGAGGGACGGCTCCTCGCCGGAGACGTGGCGTTCACCCTGCAGGAGTGCGATCACCGCCCAGCGGATGTGGGCCATGACCTCCCAGTAGAACACCGCTTCGCGGTCGACGGCTCCGCCGGCCCGCTCGTAGCCTCGATAGAAGTCCTCGCGCGCGGCGATGCCGCCCGCCTCGCGGCCCGGTTCGGCGAACCGCCAGCAGCGGGCGCAGAACCAGCCGACATCCTCCATCGCGTCGCCCCAGCCGGCGAACTCCCAATCGAGAATGCCGCTGAGCCCGTCATCGGCGACCATGTAGTTGCCGGTGCGGTAGTCGCGATGGCAGAGCACCAGCTCGCCCGCAGGCGGCGCGTGGTCTTCGAGCCAGCTCAGACTCCATTCCATTGCCGGGCGCGGATCGCGGTAGCCGTCGAGCCAGCCGCGGTACTCGTCGATCAGGGCCTGCGCCGGCGCCCCCTCGGGCCGGACGAGAAAGCCGAGATCGGGCCTCGGCGGCCGGATGGCGTGGATCTTCGCCAGCTCCTCGCCGAGACGCTCGGCCAGCGCCACCCGGTCGCCCGGCCACTTGTCCTCGCGCGTGAGGATGTGCCCGGCGGCAATGCCATGGATGCGCCCCATGACGTAGAACGGCTTGCCGAACACGGACGGATCCTCGCAGACGGCGATGGGCCGCGGCACGGTGACGCCGGCCTCGTGAGCGGCCCGCAGCAGAGCGAACTCGTGGGCGCGGGAATGACTCGCGGCCACGCCCGACGGCGCATCGGTGCGGAGGACCAGTTCGGTCGTGCCGCCATCCGGCAGGCGCACGTCCAGCGCCCAGTTCTCCTGCACCGCGCCGCCGCCGAGCTTGGCGAAGCCGACGATCTCGGCCGCCGTTTCGCCCAGCGCGTCGGCGAGAAACGCTTCGAGCGCGTCACCGACGACCGGCTTTTCTAGCCCCATCGCCAGAAGTCCCTCTCCTCGTTGAGCAGGAACCGCGACAGCACCATGTTGTGGACCTCGGAGGCGCCGTCGACCAGCCGCGCCTGGCGGGCGTAGCGATACATCCATTCGAGCGGCGTGTCCTGGCTGTAGCCCTTGGCGCCCATGAGCTGGATGGCCGTGTCGATAGCCTTCTGCAGCACGTCGACGACGGCGACCTTGGCCATGGAGATCTCCTTGCGGGCGAAGTCGCCCTGGTCGAGCTTCCACGCGGCGTGCATGGTCAAGAGCCGGCCGATTTGGATGTCCATGGCCGCGCCGCCGAGCAGCCATTGCACTCCCTCGTGCTCGGCAAGGGTCATGCCGAAGTTCTGCCGCTCGCGGACGTAGGGCGTGCAGATTTCAATCGCCCGCTTGGCCATGCCGAGCCAGCGCATGCAGTGGGTCAGCCGCGCCGGGCCGAGGCGGATCTGTGTCACCTTGAGGCCGTCGCCGACCTCCAGCAGGCGGTCGGAGTCGGGGATCTCCAGGCCGTCGAACTCCAGCTCGCCATGGCCACCGTGCTCCTCCGGCCCCATGATCGGGATGCGGCGCAAGATTCGCCAGCCCGGCTGGTCGGCATCGAACATGAAGCCGGTGAGTCCGCGGCGCGGATCGTCCGAGGTCTTGGCGACGAGGACGAAATACTGGGCCTCGTCGGCGCCGGTGATGAACCGCTTGCGCCCGCGCACGATCCATGTGTCGCCTTCCCGCTCGGCGGTGGTCAGCATCGCCGAGGGGTCGGAGCCGCCGCCCGGCATGGGCTCTGTCATGGCGAAGGCCGAGCGCGCCTTGCCGTCGATGATTGGCTGCAGCCAGCGTTCCTTCTGGACCTCGGTGCCGACCTTCTCCAGGAGCATCATGTTGCCGTCGTCGGGGGGCGCGCAGTTGATCGCCGCCGGCCCGAAGCGCGATCGCGCCGCTTCCTCGTAGATCGCCGCCCGGCCGAACGTCGGAAGACCCATGCCGCCCACCTCCTTGGGCATCTGCGGCGCCCACAGCCCGGCGGCGCGGGCCTTGGCGCGGATCACGTCCAGGCGGTCGAGGCGGATGTTCTCGCCCTCGCCCCAGGCGGTTGGATCGTCCTCGACCAGCAGACATTCCTGGGCGACGAAGTCTGCGACGCGGCGGCGCACATCCTCGACGTCCGGCGGCAATGTGAAGTCCATGTGTTTCCCCCTGGTCCTGATGGACCGTCCCGCTAGATGGTGCTGCAGTTGTGGCCGCCATCGACGACGACCGACCCGGTCATATGCGCGGACGCCTCCGAGGCCAGCAACAGAAGCGGCCCATCGAGATCGGCAAGCTCGGCGAAGCGCCGCTGCGGCACGCGCGCCACCAGCCGCTTCCCGGCCTCGCTCGCAAGGAAATCCCGGTTGAGGTCGGTGATCACGTAGCCGGGCGCCAGGGCGTTGACGCGGATGCTATGACGCGCCCATTCCAGTGCCAGTACCCGGGTCAGATGGATCAGCCCGGCCTTGGCGGCGGCGTAGGCCGGCACCGTCGCGGCGCTGCGCAGTCCGAGGACGGAGGCGATGTTGACGATGCTGCCGCCGCCGGTTTCGGCCATTCGCCGGGCGGCGGCCTGGGCCACCCGCCAGCAGCCCGAGAGATTGGTGTCAATGACTCGCGACCAGTCGTCCTCGCTCACCTCCAAGGCCGCTTTGGTGACGGTCACGCCAGCGTTGTTGATAACGATGCCAAGGGGGCCGAGCGCGGTTTCCGCCTCGGCGACGCCGGCCGCGACGCTCGCCTCGTCGGTGACATCCATCTCGACCGCTGCTGCCCCGCCGCCGATCTCCGAGGCCAGCGCCTCGATGCGGTCGGTGCGCCGCGCCGCGATCGCCACCCGCGCGCCGGCGCCAGCCAACACGCGCGCGAAATGCTCGCCCAGCCCCGACGACGCCCCGGTGACCAGGACGGCGCGGCCGGCGATGTCGAACGCGCTCGCGGTCATGCCATCTCGGCGGCGCGCTCGCGCAGCATGAACTTCTGGATTTTGCCAGTCGAGGTCTTCGGCAGCGGTCCGAAGACGATGGTCTTCGGCACCTTGAAACGGGCCATGTTGTCGCGGCAGAAGGCGATGATCTCCTCGGCCGCAACCTCGGCGCCGGGCTTCAAGGTGACGAAGGCGCACGGCGTCTCGCCCCATTTCGGATCGGGCTTCGCCACCACCGCCGCCTCCATGATGTTCGGATGCGCGTACAGCACGTCCTCGACCTCGAGCGAAGAGATGTTCTCGCCGCCGGAGATGATGACGTCCTTGCTGCGGTCCTTCACCTGCATGTAGCCGTCCGGGTACTGGACGCCGAGATCGCCGGTGCGGAACCAGCCGCCGGCGAATGCCTCGGCCGTGGCCGTGGGGTTCTTCAGGTAGCCCTTCATCACCGTGTTCCCGCGCAGCATGATCTCGCCCATGGTCTCGCCGTCGGGCGGCACCGGATCGGCCGTATCTGGATCGGCGACCATTACCGCCTCGACCGTCGAGTGCGCAATGCCCTGGCGGGCCATCAGCCCCGAGCGATCGGCGAGGCCCAGTTCCGTCCATTCCGGTTTCGGCCGGCACATGGTCGACGGGCCGTAGCACTCGGTCAGACCGTAGAGGTGAGTGACGCGGAAACCCATGTCCTCCATCGCCGCGATGACCGCCGGCGCGGGCGCGGCGCCGCCGGTGGCGATGTCGACGAGGTGGTCGAAGCGGCGGTCGACGTCGTCCGGGGCGTGGATCAGCATGGTCAGCACGATGGGCGCGCCGCACATGTGGGTGACGCGCTGGGCGCGGATGGCCGGGAAGATCAGGTCCGGCTCGACCCGGCGCAGGCAGACGTGTGTGGCGCAGACCGCCGTCACCGCCCAGGTGTAGGTCCAGCCGCAGCAATGGAACATCGGCAGCGTCCACAGATAGACCGACTCCGGCGACAGCCCGAAAGCGAGCGCGTTGCCGAGCGCATTCAAGTAGGCGCCGCGGTGGTGGTACAGGACACCCTTGGGATTGCCGGTGGTCCCCGATGTATAGAGGAGGCAGATGGACTGCCATTCGTCCTCGGGCGGTGCCCAGGCGAAGGCTGGATCGCCCTCCGCAAGGAACCCCTCGTAGTCGGTGTCGCCCAAGCCCTTGCGCTCGCCATCGAACAGCGGATCGTCGATGTCGATGACCTCTGGGGGCGCGTCCATGGCCGTCAGCGCTTCCCCGATGGTCGCCGAGAACTCGGTGTCGGTGAACAGCAGCTTTGATTCGGCGTGTTCGAGGATGAAGGCGATGGTCTTGGCGTCGAGACGATAGTTTAGCGGGTTGAGGATGGCGCCGACCATCGGCACAGCGTAGTGCGCCTCCAACAGCGCCGGCACGTTCGGCGCCATCACCGAGACGACGTCACCTTCGCTGATACCGCGCGCCGTCAGCGCCGAGGCGAAGCGGCGAACCCGGGCATAGAAATCGGCATAGGTGAACGCGGTTTCTCCATGGACGACCGCGGTCTTGTCGGCGGCGACCGCCGCGGCGCGGGCGAGGAACGACAGCGGCGTCAGCGCCGCGTAGTTCGCCGTCCCCGGCGCGAGATGCGAGTCCGAGTCGATGGCTGTGCTCATCGGAGTCCCCCCACCCCCTTGGGGCCGCCTTGAGGCGGCCTTCTTTCGGGGCAATGGGCAAGGATATCACGGCCGATCGGTGTCGGGGAACACGGCCCTCAGGGATAAGTGCAGGTTTCACCGGCGACATTGACGAAACCGGTGGCTCCGGCGGTCACCGCAAAGCGGTGCTCGCGGTTGCCGGCAACGACGGCATGATGCAGCGGCAGCACGCCAATGGCTTCCGAAGCCGAACCGTCGATCAACGTCGCGCGCAGGGTGATCGGCGCGGCGGCGTCGAACCACGCTTCTGGGTTGCCGTTGGTATCCGCGGCCGAATTCCCCTCTGCGGTGACGGTCACGGCACCGCCGCCGAAGTCGACGGAGTTGTTGGCGCCGCTGTGCAGCGGCGTGCGGACGATGAACCGCAGCCGCTCGACGCTGACGCCGGCGGCAAGGCGGGCATCGACCAGTTGCAGCAGCGCCTGGCGGTCCCCCTCGGGGACGTCGCGCCGGTATCTCTCGCGCCACTCCTCGGCGCGGGCGCGCTCGGCGGCGATGGCCGCCCACTGTTCGGTGTCGGTTTGCCGAAGCCCGGCGATCACCGTGTCACGCTCGGCGATCTCGCGTTTCAGCGCCGTTACCTCGCTTTCCGCCAGCGTGGACCCGGACTCGTAGGCATAGAGGCCGGCGACGGCGATCACGCCGACGGCAATGGTGGTCTTGAGGAAGGCGATCCGCGCGCGCCGGCGGCGCTGACGCCTGTCCTCGTGAAGCCCGAGCGACATCTCTTCCCCTTTTGATTGGCTCGCGTGAACTGCCACCGAAGACTAGCCCGCGGATGGTTACCGGATGATTACCGGACGGGATATCGGCAGCCCGAAAGGGATCAGGCCGAGCGTTCAGCGAATGCGGTCGCCGAGGTGCCCATCATGGGAGCGGGACGCGTCGGTCGATCTCCGGTCGCCCATGCGTCTGTCTGCGGAGCGCCGGTCGGCCGGCGCGCGGCGGTCCGAGAGAAACTGGGCACGGCGATCGACGAGGCCCTGCCCGCGCTCGACATCCTCCCACTCGCTGCCCGCCTCGCCGTCCCGCACCTGGCGCCGGCCGAGGCCGGACCGACGGTCGCCGTTGGTGCGCCGGTCCAGACAAGCGCGGCGCTCGGCGTTCGATCGTTTGTCCTGAATTTCCGACATGCGCGAAAACCGGTTGTTTCGGCGCGGTTGGCGCCCTTCCCTCGTTGTCGAGACACACTCGCAAATTCCGCGCCAAGCGCGGTTTGGAAACAAAACCAACGTATTGAGGGGCCGCCTGCGCGACGGGCGCGCGGAATCTGTAAACTAATCCGACAGTTCGATTCGTCTCGAGACCGTGGACTCCACGGTCACGGGATCAGCCGCCAAGTCCCGTCGGATTCGCGGCAGGCGCGGCGGATGGCGCGCTACGGATCGTCACCATCAACGGAGAGCGTTGTCTCGAACTCCCGGCAATGCTGGCCTTGATCGCTCCTGTAGGTTCGCACGGGCATCACGGTCCCGTTGGCGCCCGAAACCGGATTGCGCCACGCCGAAAGCTGCCAAAGGCGATTGTATTCGAGGGCATCCTGGGTGTAGCGACGCATGTACGTCCGGTCGTCCGGCACCAGATCCGGACCAAGGCCGCTGCCCACGTAGGTTCCGGCGGGGACGCCGGCCGCCTCTGCGGGCATGGCTTCGTCGGCCTCGAATTCGGTACCGACCACCGGACCGAACGGCGATTCTTCCGCCGGATCGGCCGCGCAGGCTGCGAGCGCCAGCGCGACAAGCCCCACCGTGCACACCTTGAACGCGTTCATCCCGCCCTCCACAGGCGTTGCCCACAAGCGTCCCAACCCGGAAACGATGATGGTCGCACACGAGTCTTAACGTTCAGTGACTCGCCGCGAGCACACAAACGATCGTTTTTGCGGGTCGCAGGTCTGCTCAGGCGCCGAGAAGGTCGGCCTCGGTGATGCCGGTGACGCCGATCAGTTCGACGGCGCCGTCGGAGAGGGTGACGAGGGTGTCGTCGGTGAAGCCATCGCTGTCGGCGTCGACGGTGGCGATGGTGGCGATGGTGACGCCGTCCTGGAGGTCGAAGACATCGCTGCCGACCTCGAAGTCGGTGATCCGGTCGGTACCGCCACCCGCGCCGAACACGAAAACATCACCGCCGAGGCCGCCGGTCAGGGTGTCGTTGCCGGCACCGCCACCGAGCGTATCGGTGGCCGGCGCCATATCGGGCAGGATCTCGACGTCGACGATAACGTCGTTGAAGTCCGAGTCCCCGCCCCCCGGCAGGTCCTCGAAGCCGACCCGGAGCGTCGTCTCGTTGCCGGCGCTGAGCCGACCGGCGGCGACATGTACCGTGTTGTCGGCATTGAGCACCGTCGCGCCGCCACACTCGGTCGAGTGGACGACGGGCCCCTGCAGAACGGTCTGGGTTTCCCCGTCGTCGAACACCAAAGAGAGATCGGTGCCCGAATCGGTGATCTTGGCGGCGCGCTCGCCGGCGCCGTCGAGGTCGTGGACGAAGCTCAGCGTGCCGGTCTCGAAGTCGAGGCCCTGGTAGCCGCTGTTGAGGCGGGCGCCGTGGACGATCAGAAATCGGCCGAAGTCGCTGCCGCTGCCGGGAACGGCGACGTTCGCCATATCGCCGGGGCTGAGGGCCTGGGCGTCCTGGAAGGCAACCGACACTGGGCCGATGGTGTCGTCGGCGGCGACGGTGTAGACGCCGACCGTGTTGGCATATCCGGCGGTGCCGCCCACATAGGTCAGCTTGGCGATGACGTCGAATCCGCCCAGCGACGTGTCGTCGGCGACGATGCCCAGCGCGCCGTCTCCGGGCGACGGGAGGTCGCCGATCGCCACCAGTTTCGCAACCTCGGGGAACACGCCGGTGTCGGCGAGCGACCGCGGCACGGCGGACTCGTCGAAACCGTAGAGTGCATCGTTGCCGGCTCCGCCGAGGACGGTGTCGTTCCCGGCACCGCCGCTGAGGGTATCGCCCCCGTCGCCCCCGTCGAGGGTGTCGGCGCCGGCACGGCCCGCGAGCCGGTCGTTGCCGGCGCCCGAGCCGCCGACGATCAGGTCGTCGCCGGCGCCCGCGCCGAAGAAATTGTTCGAGTCGGTGCCCAGCAGCAGATCGCCGCCCGCCGGGCCCGCAAAGGCGGACGACAGCCGCAGTCCCGGCGAGTCGGGGGCGAACACCGCTTCGACGACGGAGACCGCTGTGGCGAATTGGTCTTGGATCCGCACCGAGCCGCCGCCGGCCATGTCGAGCACCGCATCGTCGCCGTCGCGAGCACCGCCGACCAGCGTCGCGATGCTGTCGAGCGACAGGACGTCGCTCGCACCGCCGGTATCGATGATGAGGTCGTTGTCGTCGCCACTGGCATAGACGTAGGTGTCGTCCCCGAGGCCGCCGATCAGCGTGTCGTCGCCGCCGAAGCCTTCGAGGGTGTTGTCGCCGGCATCGCCGGTGAGGGTGTCGTTGCCGGACCCGCCCGAGGCGTTCTCGATCCCGCTCAGCGTGTCGGTGCCGATCTCGCTGCCGGTCGTTGTCCCCGCTGCGAGGTCCACCGTCACGCCCGCCGTGGTGCTCTCGTAGGTCACCTCGTCGACGCCGTCACCGCCCGTATAGGTGTCGTCGCCCGCGCCCGAGCCGCCGACGATCAGGTCGTCGCCCGGACCGCCATCGACAGTGTCATCGCCATCGCCACCGGTCAGCGTGTCGGCGCCACTGCCGCCTTCGAGAAGATCATTGGCGGCGCCACCGTCGAGCACGTCGTCGCCGCCGTTCGCGTAGAGTCCATCGCTGCCACCGCCCCCGGACAGCGTTTCCGCGGAATCGGTTCCGGCAATCACGTCCTGGCCACTGCCGCCGGTGAGCCCGGTCAGCAGGTTGTAGACGGTGCCGTTGTCGCTGATCTGCTCGACCGGCGTACCGGAAAAGTGGCCGGCAACGCGCGGCGTACTGCCGTCCAACAGATCAAACACAAGATCATTGCCGGCGCGGCGGACGTTTTCGAGAACCGCCCCCCCGGTGTAGGAGATGACGTCGCTGCCGCTGCTGTCGGAGATGGTGTCGCTGCCGTCGCCGGCGCTGTAGAGGTAGGTGTCGTTGCCGCCGAAGCCTTGCAGGGTGTCATTGCCGGCGTAGCCGTAAAGGACGTCCGACAGCCCGGCGCCCTGCATGAGGTCGGCGTTCCTCAGCGCAAATACCGTCAGTCCGGCGAAATCGTTGTTGCTTGCGTAGGAATTGTAGGTCGTCACGGGGAGGCCGAGGCTGGTGATCTCCCACATCTTCTGCCCGCCCAGGGTGTCTTCCCGGAACCCCTGGATTGTTCCGCCGGTGAGGTAGGCGAGGCCATCGATGATCGTGTAGGTGAAGGACCCCGAATAGGTCTGGATGGTCGAGAACGGGGACGAGACGATGATCGTCGAAGAGTCTGCGTATGTGACGTCCCCCGGGTCGACGTCGTAAAAAGTCCCCCCGACCGACATGTCGACGGAAAAACCGGACCCGGTGGTCAGATGCGGCATGTCTCGTCCCACGATGCCGGTGGACGCTGTCGGCACGGACCGGCGCTCTGCAACGAAACCGTTAGTATATCACGCGGGCTCGGTCGTCTTCAGAGGTTCGGTCGTCTTCAGAGGTACGGAGTCTCCACTCCGGCGATTTCGCTTTGACCCGAAAAGCGAAGGGGCCAGCCCTGTCCAGGCTAACCCCTTGCTTGAAATGGCTCCGGAGGAGGGATTCGAACCCCCGACCAATCGGTTAACAGCCGACCGCTCTACCGCTGAGCTACTCCGGATCGGTTGGAGGCGCGGACCGGAATCGAACCGGTGTACACGGCTTTGCAGGCCGCTGCGTAGCCACTCCGCCACCGCGCCAGCCTGGAAAACCTGCCGGCACTTGCCGCAAGCGGAATCGGTTCCGATGCGCCGGGCGACGGAAGTTAGACGCTTGAAAACCGCCGGTCAAGGCGCCGAAGCCCCTGCATTGCACCGCCGTGGCGCCGGATCGAGGCGAAGGCTCGGCCGACGCGCCGAACGACAGTTTTCAATTCGATATGGTTGGAAATCCCGCAAACCGCTATATAGCGTCGCTGCAGGTTCGCCGAGACGCCGGAGACACCATGGACCACGCCGCCGCCCGCCACAACATGGTGGAAAACCAGATCCGCACCAACAGAGTCACCGACCCGCTGGTCGTCGAGGCCCTGGCGGAGTTGCCGCGCGAGGCCTTCGTGCCAGAGCGCCTTCAAGGGATCGCCTACGTCGACGAGGACCTGGCGCTGGGCAATGGCCGCTATCTCATGGAGCCCCTGGTACTCACCCTGCTGCTGCATGCGGCGGAGATCGGCCCCGACGACATCGTACTGGAAGTCGGCGCGGCGACCGGATACGGGGCGGCGGCGATCGCCCACATGGCGGCCACCGTGGTCGCCCTCGAATCGGACGGCGATCTCGCGGGATTCGCCGAACGCGCCCTCGCTGACCTGGACGTCACCAACGTCGCAGTGGTCACCGGTCCGTTGGCCGAAGGCTACGCGCGACAAGGTCCCTACGACGTCATCGTCTTCGGCGGCGCGGTCGCGGAGGTCCCCGACGGCATCACCGAGCAGCTCGCCGAGGGCGGCCGAATGGTAGCGGTCGTCAGTGACGGCGGTGTCGGCCGCGGCACCCTTTTCGTACGCCGGTCCGGAATCGTGTCGGGACGCGCCGTTTTCGATGCCGGAACGCCGATCCTGGCCGGCTTCGAAAAGGCGCCTTCGTTCGTCTTCTGAGCGCACCGCGCGGCGCCCCGGCCCTTGACCTGACACCGCGTATCTGGTCCCCTGCCGGCGATGTCGGCGAGAGGTGCCGGCTGAACCATTCTTTGGTGCTGAAATGACGTCACGGTCGTTGGTCTGGATGTGCGCCTTCGTGGCAGCCGGCGTCGTTGCCGGCATCACTCCCGTTTTGGGTCAGACCCTGGAACAGGCGATGATCGAAGCCTACCTGGGCAACCCGACCCTGGCCGCGCAACGGGCCAGCCTGCGGGCCACGGACGAGCAGGTGCCGCAGGCGCTGTCGAACTGGCGCCCGACACTGACGGCGGAGGGTGAAGCGGGCACCGAGGCGATCAACAACAGCGCCGCTACCGGTACCGCCCGAGGTCAGCATCGCGATCCCCGAAGCATGTCACTGGCGCTCGAGCAGCCGCTGTATCGCGGCGGGCGGACACTGGCGGCGACGCGTGAGGCCGAAAATTCCGTCCGCGCGGCCCGGGCCCGTTTGGCCGCCGTCGAGCAATCGGTACTGTTGGAGGCAACGACGTCGTTCGCCAACGTTTTCCGCGATCAGGCGGTTTTGCGCCTCAACATCGCCAACGAGCAGCGGTTGCGGCGCCAGCTGGAGGCCACCCGGGACCGCTTCGAGGTCGGCGAGATCACCCGCACCGACGTCTTCCAGGCCGAAGCCCGTCTGGCCCGGGCCACCGCCGACCGCATCCAGGCGGAGGGCACCCTGGAGGCCTCGCGCGCGGCCTACAGCAATGCCGTCGGCGCCGCTCCGGGCGTGCTGTCGCAGCCGGCGATGTCGACCGACGTCCCCGACAGCTTCGTCACCGCCGTCGACGCTGCCGAAAAGGGCAATCCGTCCGTCGCGGCCGCCGAGTTCGACGAGCGGGCAGCGATCGACAACGTCGACGAGGTTCGGGGCGAGCTGCTGCCCACCATCAGCCTCAATGGCTCGGCCAGCCGCAGCTTCGAATCGGCCAGCGAATCGTCCCGCGTCGACGCCGTCTCTGCAACCGTGAACCTGACGGTGCCGTTGTACCAGTCCGGCGCCGTCTATTCCCGACTGCGCGAAGCGCGCCAGCTTGCCGCGCAAGCCCGGCGGACGTTGGAGCAGGAGCGCCGCGACGCCATCGAATCGGCGGCCCGTGCCTGGCACGACCTGGAGGCAGCGCGGGCTCAGATCCAGTCGTTTACCACCGAGGTCGAAGCCAATCAGGTGGCCCTCGAAGGCGTCGAGCGAGAAGCCGCCGTCGGTGCCCGGACCGTCCTCGATATCCTTGATACGGAACAGGAATTGCTCGACGCACAGGTCAGTCTCGTGCGCGCCGAACGCGACGCGCTGGTCGCGGCGTTCGAGCTGAAAACGGCGCTCGGTACGATGACCGCGGCCCGGCTCGGCCTGGGCGTCGATCTCTACGATGCGGATACGCATTACCAGGAAGTCCGTGGCAAATGGTTCGGCGGCTCCAGCAGTGGCGAAGTGGATACCTCCGGCGGCGGTGGGACACCCACCGACTGAATTCACCTGCCCGGGCTAAGACGCAGGTAGCCCTTGGCTTTTCGAACCGGCGTGAATTAGTCTGAGCTTGGGGGGAGATCCGAGCGAAATGTGCGATCGATGACCGACGACGAAAACGCTGAAGCCGGCCAACAAGAGCCGTCGATGGAGGACATCCTCGCCTCCATCCGCAGAGTTCTCTCGGAAGAAGGCGAAGAGGAAGGTGCCGAAGCCGAACCGGCGGCGGAGCCCGCTGCCGCTGCGGAACCCGAACCGGAAGCGGAACCAGAGCCCGAACCGGAACCGGAACCTGAACCTGAACCCGAGCCGGAACCCGAGCCGGAACCCGAGCCCGAACCGGAACCTGAACCCGAGCCGGAACCCGAACCGGAGCCGATCTTCGAGCCCGAACCCGAGCCGGAACCCGCGCCTCCTCCGCCACCGCCGCCGCCACCGCCGCCGGTGTTCACCGCACCGGAACCGGAGGACGTGCTCGAACTGACGCCGCAGATGAAGGCACCGCCTGAACTACAGGTGGTATCACCGCCGACGGCGCTGTTGTCCACCGACGTGCTGTCGGAACTGGCGAAGGCGATCCTCGACCGCCGCGACATGTCCATCGGCGCCCGCGACGTCACCCTGGAGAGCATGGTTCGCGAGATGCTGCGCCCGCTTCTCAAGGAGTGGCTGGACCGCAACCTGCCCTACCTCATCGAACGGTTGGTCAAGAAGGAAATCGACACGATGATCAACCGCGCCGAGCGGCTCGAGGATTGACGCCCCCGCGGCTCTGCGGTTAACACACCCGCCGGATTTCGCTGCCGACCCGGCCCCGACAGGGCCGGCGCGACGCTCTACGAAAGGGACGAGCCGTGACGCTCGAAAAGACCTATCGGCCCGATGAGGTCGAGCAGAAGCATTACGCCGCGTGGGAGCGCGACGGCGCCTTTGCCTCCGGCCGCCGGCCCGGCGCCGACACCTACACGATCGTCATTCCGCCGCCCAACGTCACCGGCAGCCTGCACATGGGCCATGCCCTCAACAACACGTTGCAGGACATCCTCATCCGCTACATGCGCATGCGCGGCCGCGACGCCTTGTGGCAGCCCGGCACCGACCACGCCGGCATCGCTACCCAGATGGTCGTCGAGCGCCAGCTCGCCGCCGACAACGTCACCCGCCGCGACCTCGGCCGGGATGCCTTCATCGAGCGGGTGTGGACGTGGAAGGCGGAGTCCGGCGGCACCATCACCGGCCAGCTTCGCCGCCTCGGCGCCTCGTGCGACTGGTCCCGCGAGCGGTTCACCATGGACGACGGGCTGTCCGCCGCCGTGCGCAAGGTCTTCGTCGATCTCTACAAGCAGGGGCTGATCTACCGCGACAAGCGGCTGGTCAACTGGGATCCGTTGCTGCACACGGCGATCTCCGACCTCGAGGTGGAGCAGCGTGAGGTCCAAGGCCACCTGTGGCATTTCAAGTACCCGATCGAGGAGCAGCCGGGACGTTTCGTCACCGTCGCGACGACCCGCCCGGAAACCATGCTCGGCGACACCACCGTCGCCGTCCATCCCGACGACGACCGCTATCGTGACGTGGTGGGCGCGACGTGCATCCTGCCGATCATGGACCGGCCGATGCCGATCATCGCCGACTCGTATGCCGATCCGGAGAAAGGCACGGGCGCGGTGAAGATCACGCCGGCCCACGACTTCAACGACTTCGAGGTCGGCCAGCGTCACGGCCTGGAGATGATCAATGTCCTCGATCACGCGGCGTGCATGAACGAGAACGTGCCCGACCGCTACCGCGGCCTCGACCGCTACGAGGCGCGCGACGCCATCGTCAAGGAGATGGAGGGCCTGGGCCTCCTCGAGAAGATCGAGGGCGCGACGATCATGATGCCCTACGGCGATCGCTCCGGCGTGGTCATCGAGCCGTGGCTTCTGGAACAGTGGTTCGTCGATGTGGCCACCCTCGCCGCCCCGGCGATCCGCGCCGTCGAAGACGGCCGCACCCGCTTCGTGCCCGAGCAGTGGACCAAGACCTACTACGAGTGGATGCGCAACATCCAGCCGTGGTGCATTTCGCGGCAGATCTGGTGGGGACACCAGGTCCCGGCGTGGTACGGCCCCGACGGAACCATCTTCGTCGAGCTTAGCGAGGAGGACGCCCACGCCACGGCCGAGGCGCACTACGGCAAAGCGGTCGAGCTGACCCGCGACGAGGACGTCCTCGACACGTGGTTCTCCTCCGCGCTGTGGCCGTTCTCGACCCTCGGTTGGCCCGAGGAGACGCCGGAGCTGACGCGCTACTACCCCACTGACGTCCTGGTCACCGGGTTCGACATCATCTTCTTCTGGGTCGCGCGGATGATGATGATGGGCCTGCACTTCATGGACGAGGTGCCGTTCCACACCGTCTACATCCATGCCCTGGTCCGCGACGAGAAGGGCCAGAAGATGTCCAAGTCCAAGGGCAACGTCATGGATCCGCTGCACCTGATCGATGACTACGGTGCCGACGCGCTCAGGTTCACCCTGACCGCCTTCGCCGCCCAGGGCCGCGACGTGAAGATGTCCGAGAGCCGGGTCGAAGGCTACCGCAACTTCTGCACCAAGCTGTGGAACGCCGCGCGGTTCTGCCAGATGAATGGGTGTTCGCCGGTGCGCGGCTTCGACCCCGCATCGTCGACCCAGACCCTGAACCGCTGGATCGCCGCCAAGGCTGCCGAGACGGCCGAGCGCACGGCCGCGTCCATCGAGGCCTATCGCTTCAACGAGGCCGCCGCCGCCGTCTACCAGTTTACCTGGGGGACGTTCTGCGACTGGTTCATCGAGTTCGCCAAGCCGGTGTTCCTCGGCGGCAGTGCCTCGGCCCAGGCCGAGACCCGGGCGACGGCCGGATGGGTGCTAGATCAGATCCTGCACATCCTGCATCCGATCATGCCGTTCATCACCGAGGAGTTGTTCGAACAGATGGCCGACCGCGGCGGCGAAATGCTGATCGGCCGGCCTTGGCCGGAGATCGCCTTCCGCGACCCGGACGCCGAGATCGAGATGGATTGGGTGGTGCGCCTTGTCGGTCAGGTCCGCGCCATCCGGGCCGAAATGAACGTGCCGGCGGCGGCGCGGATTCCGCTGCTGCTCAAGGACGCCAATGCCGGGTCCGCCGCCCGCCTCGCCACCCACCGCGACCTGATTGTCGATCTCGCCCGGCTGTCCTCGGCCGAGACGTTTGATGGCGAGGTGCCGAAGGGTGCCGTGCAGGCGGTACTGGACGAGGCGACGGTGGTGCTGCCCATCGCCGACGTCATCGACATCGATGCGGAGAAGGCGCGGCTGGCCAAGGAAATCGGCCGGCTCGACGCCGAGATCGAACGGTTCGACAAGAAATTGGCGAACGAGGGCTTTCTCGCCAAGGCGCCGCCCGAGGTGGTCGAGACCGAGCGCGAGCGCCGCGCCGACGCCGCCATGGCCCGCGACAAGCTGGGCGACGCCGCCGCTCGTCTTGCGTCCCTCTGAGTTCCGGTCATGCTATAGTCCGGGGCTTCGCAGCGCGCCTGGAACAGCGATCGTCCCGTGTCCCCGACGCTGATCAAGAAGATCCTCATAGCCGGCGCCGTCATCTGCCTGATGATCTGGCTGCCGATGCTGGTCTACGTCGTGGCCTCGCCCGAGAACCCGACGGTGAAGGTGGTGATGAAGTATTCGATCATCCTCGCCCTGGTCGCCGGCGGCGCGGTGCTGTGGCGGATGATCGTCAAGGGGTTTTTCGAGGGCGAGTGATCCCAGGCCGCATCTTCAACGGCCCGCCAATATCCTTCGACTCGCGGCTGCGCCGCTGCTCAGGATGAGGACGGGAACGAGACTGCCCCGCCACCCAGGATGAAGAGAGGTGTTGCGGCTACCCCCAATCCTCATGCTGAGCAGGCGCGCCAGCGCCGTGTCGAAGCATGTTCGGGCGGACCCCCCCGAAGCACTTTGCTTCGAAGCCCAATTCGGTCAGGCGATGCTTCCTGATGCCGGTTCGCACGGGGATTTACGCGGCGCGCACGGAGCGACGACCGCCGAGGCATCGTCGTCGGCCTTGCGTCGGTTTGACCCCTCGTAGAACATCTGGCGCCGCCGCCGGTCCGGGCCGAAGAACCCGCGGGTGCGGACGAATGCCCGGTGCTGCTCGATCGCCGCGCAGATGCGGGCATAGAGGCGTTTCGCCGCCACCGGCTTGGCGATGAAGTCGGTGGCGCCCGCATCGCGGGCGACGCACACGTGACGCAGTTCGGTATGCGCGGTGACGATGATAATCGGCACGAACGGATCGGCGCTGCCCTCCATGTCGCGCACCAGGCGCAGAAAACCGATGCCGTCGAAACCCGGCGACCAGTCGGTGAACACCAGGTCCGCCGGCCGATCGTTGAACATCTGCGCCGCGGTCCATGGATCGGACGCGGAGCGCACCTTGCGGATCCCCAGCGCCCTGAGGACGTCACAAATCAGATCGCGCATGAATTCGTGATGGTCGCTGACGATGACGTCGAGGCGCGTTAGATCATAGCTCTCCGCGCCGCCTGCCTCCCTGCCGAACACATTTTTTCCCATTTTTTACCATCGTCGATGGGCGGAAACCATGACTTCTATCACGTTTGTGTCATCGGTGCGTTCACCGGAACGCCGCGTCGCCGTCCTCACCGGCCGCCGGCGCGCCGCGCAACGCGGGTAGTCCTTTGGCCGTTTCTCGACGGGTTTCCGCCGGCGGTTTGGTCAGCCTGGAGACGAACCAGCGGATGCCGCGCCAAACCTTCGGCAGCAGCCAGACCAGCAGCAAAACGAAAATCGCGAAGCCGACGAGGAAGGCCGTCGGTGCGACGATAGCGAGGAGAACCCCGCCGATGGCGGCGATATCCTCGGCGATGGACGCGGCCCAATTGGTGAACGGCTCGGGCGACGTGTTGATCAGCGCCCGGCTCCCCGCCTTGGCCGCGTGGGTGCCGCCGGTGATGGCGCCACCAGCCAGCAGCGCGCCGACAAAGGCCAATTCTCCCTGGTCGCCCATGGCGCCGGCCGCCATCAGCGCACCGGCCGGGATGCGGATGAAGGTGTGGATCACGTCCCAGACGGTATCGACACCGGGGATCTTGTCGGCGAAGAACTCGATCGCGTACATCGCCGCCGCGACCGCGAGCACCGTCGGATCGCCGAGCATCTCAAGCCCCGCCGGAAGCGTGACCAGACCCAGGGCATGCAGGCCACCGAGGATCAGCGCCGTGGCGTAGAGATTGAGCCCACTGGCCCACGACGCGCCAAGCGCCAGGGTCAAACTTTCAAGCAAATCCATCCGTTTAGGACCGTCGCAACTGCCATCGCAGAACCGTAACCTTCGCCCCCTGACCCGCCGCCCGTCAAGCGTGGCCCCGATCCGGCGACGACGCGGTTGATCATCGGCACCTGTATGGCTACCGATAGACGATCGGCGACACCGGTCGGAAGGAGATACCAAATGGCGGCCAAGCGCATTGCCATCGCCTGCCAGGGCGGCGGCATCAACGCGGCGTTCACCTGGGGGGTCCTGCGCACGATCCTTGCCGAGAAGGCGGCCCGGGACGCCGGCAGAGACGGTCAGCGCTTCGATATCTGCGGCCTCAGCGGCACCTCGGCGAGGGCGCTCTGCGCCTTCATGACCTGGTACGGCCTCGCCAACAAGGGCGGCCAGGTGGGCAGCCCCGAGGTGGCGGTCGCCGCCCTCGACCACCTGTGGGAGACTTTCGCCGCCCGCACGCCGGCCGAGATCGCCTTCAACGCCATGGCCGTCGGCATGCTGCGCGCCCAGTCCCGCGGACTGCCGGCGGCGCGCGTCAGCCCCTACAACGCCGCCCTGGACATGGTGATGAGCCGGCTCGACCGCTTCGGCCTCAGGCCCGAGTTCTACGACTTCGGCGCGCTGATGGAGGCCTGCGCCCCCGACTTCGAGGCCATCGAACAGGGAACCGTCACGCCGCGGCTGCTGATCGGCGCCGTCGAGGTGCTGAGCGGCAACTTCGTCGCCTTCGATTCGGCGGCCGAGCCCGATTCGCGGCGCGGCATCAGCCTCGCCGCCGTGCGCGCCTCGGGAACCCTGCCGGAGGTGCGCAAGGCCGAGCAGATCGACGGCGTCACCTGTGTCGACGGGGTCTGCCGCGACGGCTATTTCTGGGACGGGCTGTTCTCGCAGAACCCGCCGATCCGCGAGTTCGTCAGCCGCACGGCCCTCGACAGGCGCCCCGACGAAATCTGGGTCGTGCGCATCAATCCCCAGGAACAGGACGACCCACCGGAAAGCTTCGAGGACATCGAGGACCGCCGCAACGAACTGGCCGGCAACCTGTCGATGAACCAGGAGTTGGCGTTCATCCAGACCGTCAACGGCTGGTGCAGCCGCTTCCCCGAGATGCTCTGTGATCGCAAGCAGATCACCGTGCGCACCATCAAGATGAGCAAGTCGGTCAGCGACAAGCTGGACGTCGCCTCCAAGTTCGACCGCGCGCCGTCGTTCATCGAGAAGCTGCGCCGTGAAGGGGAGACGCGGGCATCGGAATGGCTGGCAAGCTGGCCCGACGGCGTCGGCGCATGGCCGGCGGACGCCGTCTACGCGGACGGCGAGGGTTAAACGACCGGTGAGCCGTAGCCCCAACTGTAGGGCACCGGACCCGAGAGCGCGACCACGTCGCCGTCGTCGACGACGCGCTCGGTGTTGATCTCGTCGTACAGGCTGGCCGTCACGTCGCGGCCGTTGCACAGCGCCAGGAACACCTGCGAGGCCGAGAGGCCGAGGCGGCGGAGGATGTCGCCAATGGAGCTCCCCGCCGGCAGCACCAGCCGCCGCCGCGCACCGCCTGGACCGGCGGTCTCGGCGAGGCTGTTGAACAGCCGCACCTCGATCTCGATGGTGATGTCCGCCACATTGTGGCCGATCATCGCGTGGTCCATGGCGTTCTCCTTCACGCCCGATGCTACGCCCCTCATCAGTTGGGCGATTTGACCGAGGTCAAGTTGCCTGCCTCCCCAGTGGCAGCAATCCGTCGCTTCAATCCCTCTCCCCTTGGCGGGAGAGGGTGGCGAGCGCAGCGAAGCGGGTGAGGGGGAGCCGCCGGCAGGCGGCAAGAGAGTCATATGACACGCAGACGCGCTACCCCTCACCCCGCCCTCTCCCGCAAGGGGAGAGGGGGGGTTTTTCGGGTTGAAACTCGCCACTAGCCGCCTCGGCGCGTGGCCGTGCGCGGCTCGCCTCACTCGTCGTCTCCCACCCTGCCCCGCGTTCGCTTGACCGCGCCACGGCGGCGTTTGTCTTCGAGGCGGCGTTTTCGCGCCGCCGTGGGCACACGGGTCGGACGCCGGGGCCTCGGCGGCTCGGCGGCGCGGGCGATCAGCGCGCTCAATCGGTCGATGGCATCGGCCCGGTTCATCGCCTGGCTGCGGTGGCGGCGCGCATCGATGACCAGCACGCCGTCGGCGCTCATCCTCTTCCCGGCCAGACGGCGGAGCCGCGCCTTCACCGCGTCCGACAGCGCCGACGATGCGGCGACGTCGAAACGCAACTGCACCGCCGTCGCCACCTTGTTGACGTTCTGCCCGTCCGGCCCCGAGGCGCGGACGGCCGAGAACTCCAGTTCGGCATCGGGGAGGACAATGGTCGAAGTCACACGCATCACGCCCGCTCCAGCGCCTAGATTCGTTCGAATGGCGACCGCCTGCGCGGACCGCACCCTGCAGCGTACACCTGCCGGCGGGCGGTTCATCAATGCAAGACGGCGACGTGAGGTCTCTCCGACGCCGGTCGGCGCCGGGCTGTCTTCCCTACGACGATACCAAGGAGGCCGGCACCACCCGGTCGACGAGCCGCAACGGTGGTCGCGGGACAAGCGCCTCCGGGGACAGCAGCGGGCAGTGGAACGGGCAGAAATCGTGCTGAAGGAACTGATCAAGGTCGGCTTTCCCGAGCGGCCGACTGATCAGGAAACCCTGGACCTCATGGCATTCCTCGCGGCGCAGGATCGACAGCTGACCCATGGTCTCGAGACCCTCGGCCGTCGCCCGGATGCCGAGGCTCCTGCTCAGACTTACGGAGGCGCGGACGATCGCGAACGCCTCCTCCCGGTCTTCGATATCGCCAATGAATGAGCGGTCGATCTTGATCTTGCTGAATGGGAACTTGCCGAGGTAGCTGAGGCTCGCGTAGCCGGTTCCGAAATCATCCATGGCGAAGCGCACCCCGAGCTCGTGAAGGTGCTGCAACGCCTGCAGCATCTCGTCATCGTCCGCCATGAGGACACGCTCGGTAATCTCGAGTTCCAACCTCTCCGGCTGCAATCCGGTTTCCGCCAGCACGGCCTTGACCCGGCCGACGAGATCGCCATCGCGAAACTGTGCCGGGGACAGGTTGACGGCAACGGCAAGCCCGTCATAGGGCGCGATGTCTTCGCAAGCCTTGCGCACCACCCATTCGCCGATTGGCACGATAAGTCCGGAGTCCTCGGCGACTGGGATGTACTCGCCGGGCAACAGCAAACCGTGTTCCGGATGCTGCCATCGAAGGAGCGCCTCCACGCCGACGACGGCGTTGGACACCAGGTCGAGCTGCGGCTGGTAGTGGACCTCGAACTGGCCGTCGGCGAGTGCGGTTTCGAGTTTGGTCTCCAGGGTTTTGCGCCTCTGCACCTGATCGTTCATGGACGGTTCGAAAAAGCAGTACGTGCTGCGGCCGCTCTCCTTCGCCTTGTAGAGCGCAAGGTCGGCGTTCACCATGAGCTCTCCCGCCGACGAAACGCTTTCCCATTGGGCCAGCGCGATGCCGATGCTCACGCCGATACTCACTTGGCGCCCGTCGATCTCAAAGGGGGGGCGTCAGGCATTCGATGAGCCGCTCGGCCAAGGCCAATGATCCTTCCGGCTGCTGGTTGGCCGATTTCTGAATGATGGCGAACTCGTCGCTGCCTAGGCGAGCCAGGACGTCGCCGCTGCGGATCTGCTGGTTCAGTCGTTCTGCGACGGCGATCAGAAGTTGGTCACCGACGGCGTGACCAAGCGTGTCGTTGACGTTCTTGAATCGGTCGAGGTCGAGGCAGAGCACTCCGACCCGATCGCCGCGCCGGTCCGCGGACGCGAGAACCTGCACCAAGTGGTCACGGAGAGCGTGCCTGTCCGGCAATTCCGTTAGTAGGTCGTGGCTGGCCATATAGGCCATCCGCCGCCACGCTTCTTCGAGCGCCCGCAACGGAAACCTCCGGATGGCCGCATAGGCGGCAACCCCTAGCAGCGACGAAAAGAGGGCAAGGCGGCCAAAGCCGAGCAGAATCGGTTTCGTGGACCAGACGAATTCGATCACGGCGACATTCCGGCCCGCATCGTGGGCAGAGCTGCTCACCGTGACACGCGGCCAAAGGGGGCCATCGGTCACCTTACCTTGGATGGAGGCGATCTCGCGCCCGTTCGGATCGATGATGCGCCGAACCTCGCAAATCTCCCGGCCGGCCACAAATGCCAGCGTGTGTTCCAAGCGTTCGACTTGGAACTGCCAAAGGTCCGGCGACCTCGCAACGACCTCGGCAAGGAGAATCGCCGTCGAATCGACACGAATTTGAGATTCCGTGCGCCCCCCGGTCAAAGCCGTCAGGGAATAGACGACCGGCGGAAGAACGGCGATGGCCAGCGCGATGACAATGAGCGCCAGCCGCGCGACCCGAAACGTTTCGGTGTTCGTCAATACCATGTCAGCGCCGGACGGTGACGTCCTCGAGCGGATGGCCTTTCGCCCGAAGGATTGACCGCCCCGGCCGGGAACGGACGACGTCGATAAATGCGCGGGCTGCGATGGACACCACGGCCAGGGCGCACGCAATAAACATCAGGAGAAGGATTCGGTGTCCGACGGAATCCACGGCAATCGTCATCGCTCTCGATCCGCTGATGGTTTCACCGCCCGGCACTGAACGCGTGGTGCCATGGTATCGGTTGGAACGCAGGAAGGCCGGTCGTCCATCGGTAGGATGCGGCGGTGCATTGGTAGTACGGCCCCGCCGCGCCCGTGCAATCCACCGCTGGGCAACGGCCCGCGGGCTCACTATGTTCAGGGTGGACACACGTTGAGCTTCGATCGCGGGGAGGCCCGAAGCATGCCCGAATACCGTTCGCGCACCACCACCCATGGCCGCAACATGGCCGGCGCCCGGGCGCTGTGGCGCGCCACCGGAATGACCGACGAGGACTTCAACAAGCCGATCATCGCCGTCAGCAACTCGTTCACCCAGTTCGTCCCCGGCCACGTGCACTTCAAGGACCTGGGCCAGCTGGTCGCCCGCGAGATCGAGCGCGCCAGCGGCGTCGCCAAGGAGTTCAACACCATCGCCGTCGACGACGGCATCGCCATGGGCCACGGCGGCATGCTCTACAGCCTGCCGTCCCGCGAGATCATCGCCGATTCCATCGAGTACATGGTCAACGCCCACTGTGCCGATGCGATGGTCTGCATCTCCAACTGCGACAAGATCACGCCGGGCATGCTGATGGCGGCGATGCGGCTCAACATCCCGGCGGTGTTCGTCTCCGGCGGGCCGATGGAGGCCGGCAAGGTCATTGCCAAGGAGGGCGAGAAGGCGATTGACCTGATCGACGCGATGATGATCGCCGGCGACGTGCGCGCGCCCGAGGCCGAGGTCCTCGAACACGAACGTTCGGCGTGCCCGACCTGTGGCTCTTGCTCGGGCATGTTCACCGCCAACTCGATGAACTGCCTGGTCGAGGCGCTGGGGCTGGGCCTTCCCGGCAACGGCTCGGTGCTCGCCACCCACGCCGACCGCGCGGGACTGTTCCTGCAGGCGGCGCGCACGGCGGTCGAGATCACCCGGCGCTATTACGAGATGGACGACGAGAGCGTGCTGCCGCGCTCGGTCGCGAGCTTCGAGGCATTCGAGAACGCCATGACCCTGGACATCGCCATGGGCGGGTCGACGAACACCGTCCTCCACCTGCTCGCCGCCGCCCGCGAGGCCGGCGTCGCCTTCACCATGGCCGACATCGACCGGCTGTCGCGCCGCGTTCCGAACATCTGCAAGGTCGCGCCGTCGGTGCCCAACGTCCACATGGAGGACGTGCACCGGGCCGGCGGCATCATGGCCATCCTCGGCGAGCTGGAGCGCGGCGGACTGATCCACCGCGACGTGCCGACCGTGCACACGCCGACCATGGGCGAGGCCATCGATGCCTGGGACGTGCGCCGCGCGACAAACCCCAAGGTCGACGAGTTCTACCGGGCCGCGCCCGGCGGCGTGCGCACCACCCAGGCGTTCAGCCAGGAGCGCCGCTATACCGAGGTCGACCGTGACCGCGAGGGCGGCGTCGTCCGCGACATGGAGCACGCGTTCTCCGAGGAAGGCGGGCTCGCCGCGCTCTACGGCAACCTCGCCGAGGAGGGCTGCATCGTGAAGACCGCCGGCGTGCCGGAGTCGGTGTTCACCTTCTCAGGCCCCGCCGTCGTCTGCGAGAGCCAGGAGGAGGCCGTCGCCCGCATCCTCGGCGGCGAGGTCAAGCCCGGCGACGTGGTCATCGTCCGTTACGAGGGGCCGAAGGGCGGGCCGGGCATGCAGGAGATGCTGTACCCGACCACCTACATCAAGTCCCGCGACCTGGGCGCCGTGTGCGCGCTGGTCACCGACGGGCGGTTCTCCGGCGGCACCTCGGGGCTCTCCATCGGCCACGTCTCGCCCGAGGCCGCCGAGGGCGGCGCCATCGCGCTGATCGAGGAAGGCGACACCATCGAGATCGACATCCCCAACCGCTCCATCAACCTCGCCGTCTCGGAGAAGGTGCTGGCCGACCGCCGCCGCGCCATGGAAAGCCACGGCCACGCCGCCTGGAAGCCGACCAACCGCGACCGCCAGGTGACCCCGGCGCTCCGCGCCTACGCGGCGATGACCACCAGCGCCTCCAACGGCGCGGTCAGGGACGTGCATCAGGTGGATCGGTAGAGGAGAGTGTCAGGTAGCGTGTAGGAAAGTACTTAAGTCGAGACCTCCGACACGTCCACTCACCATTCATGAAGTGATTGGTCACGTACCGATCTCGGCAAAAGCTGCTTAATTCGCCGACTTTGCAAATCGGGCTTGATTGTCAAGAGTGCAATTGCACAAAAAGCAAACGCTGCCCGCTACTCTACGTCGGATATTTGTGCCTCAACCTTAACTGCCCCCATGCAAATTGACCGTTCAGGAACCGAACGGATTCGTTTCGATGCTTTTCCCGAAATCAGATTTGCTCGGATTTATCGATTGGAGTATCTATCACCACACACCCAACAGCATTATCCCCTGCTCACAATTCCGCCGAACTCCCGATCGCCGCTAGTATATCTCCAACCTCAAAAACCCTAGCCCGTTACCATTTTCAGCCAGTTCACAGTCCATAAATAAATCCAGTTAAACCAAGCATGTCTCACGCATTCATCTCAATCCAAAACTCGACGAATATTTGAAAATATTCCTTCGAAATACGCCAAAGATTCACACTTCCCCCTTGACGATAATTCTTCCACTCTATCAACAAATGCCAATCCGAACTCTTCTATTTCTTTGTTTCCGTCCTGTGAATCCATAGTAATAAGCACAACTTTAGCCTGCCCAACCGACTCGTCTATATCGCGTAGCCTACAAGTACTTTTCGCCAGGAACCTACCGGCCTCCCTACGAGAAGCACGGCTTCTACGTGAGCCCAGCACCACATGCGGTGGAAGGAGGACATCGCTGCTCTCGGCGCTCTCTTTCGTAGCACCATCAACTACGACGTCGGCGTCCTCGGGAATCCCTCGAAAATAAGTGTTGCCGACTTCAAAATCGAAGTTTCGCCTCCGAAATTCCTTTTGACTATTCCGGTCATTTCCGACGATAGAATTTTCCACAAAAGCATTGTATTTATCAGCGATCAATTTCGGATCAAGATCTCCCAACTCACCAAATTCAACCCCAGTTAAATCTACATTGTAGAGTCTTGCATCAATATTTACAGACCTCAGGTCTTCAAAACTGCTTTTTGTAATTCGGCTATCCGAAAGTACCGAGAACGAAAAATTGGAACCGCGAACCCTCGCTTCAAAAAAGACCGACCTCGATAGAAAAGTTGAAAAGAAACCCGAGTTGGAGATCTTGGTTCCGGCAAAGACAGTAAAAGGCATTATACTGCCTCTAAAGTCGCTTTCCGAAATTTTCGAAAAAGAAAAATCACCACCTCCGCCGCTAACATTAATAAATTCCGACTGATATATCGTTGCACCGGTGAAATCTGCCGAATTTATCCTACTACCGCTCAATATTGCATCTTGAATATCGGCTCCAATAAACCTCGTCGAAACGAGAGTAGAGTCATGCTTTTCTGTTCCTATCAATACTGCGCCCGACAAATCTGCACCACTTAGGTCGATACCATACAATTTCGCATCCTTCAGATTTGCGTACCTTAGATCACGTCCGCTGAGGTCCATTCGTTGAGCGGTTTCTCGCCACGCAAGAGATTGCCTTTCCCCATTGAGCTTATACATCGCAAGCATGATCTCCGATGGCGGCTTTCTAACCAAAACTTGCCCTCTCAGGTCCAAATTGCGATGGAACAACCTGTCAAAAAACCTTTGGGCATCGTCCATTTTATTGGAAGCAAATTCTTCCCTTTTGAAGTGCGATGGGTGGTCTATCAAATCTGGCCCAAAAACATATCGCACGAACGGCTCAAATATCTTTAATTCGAATTTATCACTTGGCGGAATGAAAATAGATACAGACAAAATAGAAAACAACACTCCTGTCATTAATATAGAAGAAAATGCGAAAACAAACATAATTCGAGTAGTTTGGCGAAATATCATATATCCGGATACCAAGCTGATAAAAATGTCAACAACAAGGAATAACTTATGCCAGCTCGTGATGGACAAATCGTGCGCCGGAAGATATCTTACTTGAAAACCAGATAAAACTAACAAAGGAAAAACAAAAATAATTAGGTACAAGATAGAGAACGTAATTATGAACAAAATTATTGGAAGTTGAACTCCGACGAGAGGTTGTAAAAATATCGATTGCGTTGTGATTTCTCTCTCGAAATTTTTTCGGGAATCTGGTTTGATGGTTTCGATGAGCGAATTAAATAGGCTGGCTTTTCGTGAAAGGAGAACCAAGTTTAGGGGCAAATTAAGGTGCAGGAACAGCAGAATGAGTGGAGATATCACGTACACCCCAGGTACCGAAGTCTCGATGTTCAAGATCGGTATCGGAAGATTAGTTTTCCTTAAAAAGTCGATGTCGTTTGTGCTTCCGATTACGATTACAAAATAAGCAGATACTACCAATAAAGAAAAAAGATATACTCTCATCTGTTTCGCAGTTGCTGACAGCTCCATCCTTAATAAATCTATTTCTTCCGACCTTTCAGCCATTTTCGGTTCCCATCATTAGGCTCCTACCTACAGTTTTGGCGAAGTTTCATTGCCGAAGATTGCGTAGCATCAAACCGGCATGCCTCAATCCGATAGTGCTGTCGATACGGTGAAATTGGACATCGTTGGCAGGCTTCATTTCGAGTGGAATATTGTCTCGTCGGCTACGCCCGATGTTGCCCTTGGCCTTTTTTGCTTGATTTTACCTGAAGCGGCTTAGATACGACAACCTTAAGGTCCCTCGAACGTTCGACATTCATGCTTCGATTGAGTCGGAAATCGAAAGAGCAATTGGCCGGAGCCGGTTTTTTGCGAACTCGCAGCATTCTTCGACCGTTTGTCGCCGCGGTAAGTGCTACTGTTGACAACTTTTTCCAGCCGCCAGCTCGCTACAGTCTGCGCAACCGATGCCATACGAAACATTGCGCGATGCCTGAAACCAGCTTGCCAGGGCACTGCTACCTACCAGCCCTCCCCGTACAGCCCGGTGCTCAGGTACTTGAGGCTGGTGTCGCACATGATGGTAACCACGGTGGCGGCGGGGCCGAGGCGCATGCCCACCTGGAGCGCCGCCACGAGGTTGGCGCCGGTGGAAGTGCCGGCGAACAGGGCCTCGGTGCGGGCAATGGTGCGGGCCATGGCCATGGCGTCCTCGGTCGAGACGGTGATGATCTCATCAGCGGCGGACGGCTCCCACAGCGGCACGACGAAGCCGGCGCCGACGCCTTCGATTTTGTGCACGCCCGAGGGGCCGCCGGAGAGGACGGCGGACTCGGCGGGTTCGACGGCGACGATGTGGACGTCCGGCCGGTGGCGGCGGAGCGCCTCGCCGATGCCCCGGACCGAGGCGGCGGTGCCGGTGCTCTGGACGAAGGCATCGATGCGGCCGTCCGTCTGCGCCCAGATCTCCTCGCCCATCGCGTGGTAGGCGGCAAGCTGGTCGGTGTTGTTGAGCTGGTCGGTCCAGAAGGCGCCGGTGCGCTCCTGGATATCCCGCGCCGCCGCGATCATGTCCCGGGTCAGCGCCGCGTCCATGCCGCCGCCGACACTGGGCACGATGGTCAGCTCGGCGCCCAGAGCGGCCATGTGGTTGCGCTTCTCGGCGCTGAACGCGTCCGAAGTGACGATGCTTAGGCGATAGCCGCGCGCCGCGCAGATGAAAGCGAGGGAGACGCCGGTGCTGCCGCCTGTGTATTCGACCACCCGGCCGCCGGGTTGGAGGCGCCCCGACCGCTCGCCGGCCTCGATCATCGCCAGGGCCATGCGGTCCTTCATGCTGCCGGTGGGGTTCTTGCTTTCCAACTTGATCAGCACCCGCGCGCAGCCCGCCGGCACGATGCGCTTGAGCTCGAGCAGCGGCGTTCCGCCGATGCGCTGCAGGATGGAGGTCTCGATCATCGGATTCGGTTTCGTGGCCGGGCTTCGCAAGCACTCTGCTCTGCCCTTTTCTCTTTCATGTAGATACAAAATATGTAAATACATAAACCTATGGCAAAGCGCAAGAAGGCCTCCGGCAAGACCCTCGTCACCGACGCCCGCGACATCGTCGACCGCTGCGCCGGACTGCAGGTCCGCCTCGCCGCCCGGCGGATCACGCGGTTCATGGATGCGCGGCTCGCCCCTACCGGACTCAGCCTCGCCAAGGTCGGGCTGATGGCGCATGTCGCCGCGGCCGGTGACGACACCATTGGCGCGCTGGCCGAATACACCGGCCTCGACCAGTCGACCCTGTCCAGGAACCTCCGCGGCCTCGAGAAGGAGGGCTTGGTCGAGATCGCCATCGTCGAGAAGGACCTTCGCCGCCGCGCCGTCTGGCTGACCGAAACCGGCGCCCGGCAACTCGAAGCCGCCCTTCCCCTCTGGCGGAACGCCCACGCGGCACTGAGCGATCGCCTGAAACCCAAGCATGTGAAGGCCCTGGCCGGCATTGCCAACGCCCTCGCCCCGGAAGACACCTGAGGGTCTAACGCGCTACCCTCTACCCACCGGCAGAAGGGAGCCCATCATGCGCGTGATCAGGCCGAGCGGGTTCACCGGCGAGCGGCCCTGGGAGGCGCTGGACATCGAACGGATCGACGGGGCCACGGTGCGGCTGCACTGGACCGACGAGCCCTACCGCTGGCACGTCAACGACGGCCCCGAGGTATTCGTCGTCCTCGACGGTACCGTCGACATGCACACCCGCGACGCGGCAGGCGACGAAACGGTATGGACGCTCGAACGGGGCGACATCTTCCACGCCGAGGCCGGCGATGAGCACGTCGCCCACCCGAAAGGAGCGGCGCGGGTCCTGGTCGTCGAACGCGCCGGCAGCGTCTAGGGAAGCAGCAACTTGCCCATATGGACACGATCCGGCGGCGCCGCGATTGGCCGGTGCAAGACCGTAGCACAGGCATGAAAAATCTCTATAACAATACGAGAATACCATCGTCGAAAAGCAATCATGATGAGAGTCCTCCAAGCAGCCATCCTCTTCGCCTTTGCCTGGAACGGCGCGGCATGCGCGCAAACACCGGTCGACGAACAGTTTCGCTCGGACGAGCTTGACTGGGCGATCTGGTGCCCCTGCCAGATCGACATGGACGATTCGCCTATCGGTTTCCCTCTCGATCCGGACGAGGCGGGCGACCGCATGGCGCGGATCACGGTGAATGCGTCATCAATCGGCGGAAACAACTGCAAAAGAGAGGATCCGGACGAATGCCGTCCACCTTCAGGTTCACCGGCATTGACGCTATTCAGCGCCCCCGGAACCGATTACTCCGTTCGAGAACTCCCCGAACCATTCGGTCCGAGCTTCATCCGCCGCCCCAGAATGGAGTTGCTCGACGTCCAGCCAAGGAAATCCTACTGCGACGACGACGCCCAGCGCCGCGCTGGTGTGGCTGGCGAAGAGGGGCTTTGCATTCAGCGCCAGGAGCTTCGATTCCAGACCTATCTTCAGCACAAAGTCAGTAAACCGACCCTGTACGCGTTCCGATTCCGCATGCCGAAGGAAATCGACAACCGCGAAGACTCCATTCGATGGATCCTCGCGCAATGGAAACACAAGCCGATCCATTCGAGCTATTGTCCGGAAGAGGACTGCGAGTGGGGACCCAGCCCGTTCCTCGCCCAGCGGTTCGACGATGGCGTGCTGCACGTTACGGTCCAGGACGAGCATTGCCGCTGTATCGTTGCCTCGGCTCCCGACCCCAACAACAAGCGAAGCTGGGTAAACGGCCGCCCGGGAGAATGTCTTTGGACCGGACCAGACCCACGTGAAGGCGAGCAATGCACTGCCGATCTTCGCATCCTATATGGCGACAACCCGGTCCTTGATGCGCCCCTCGGCGAATGGGTCGAAATGCGCTACCGCGTCCAGGCCGGCCGTTCCGGTTCGCCCTTCATTGAGATCCACCAGAACGGGCGATTCATTGCGCGCATGACCGGCAAGATCGGGTACCAGACGCCCTGGTTTCAAACGTCCGACGTCAAGTTCAAGATCGGCCAGTACCGCGAATACATGCCATTCACACATGAGATGGACATCGACTGGCTGACGGTGACGCCCGCGGCAGAATAGGCATTCGGAACGGGTTCCTGTGCCGAGGCGCCAATCGGGAAACACCGTCCACCACGCGGGCGGCGAGCGGGTAGGGACGCTCGAATCCGGCGACATCTTCCATGCCGAGGCCGGTGACGAGCACGTCGCCCATCCGAAAGGAGCGGCGCGCGTCCTGGTCATCGAGCGCGCCAGCAGCGTCTAGGCCCACAGCCCGGCGCCGACCACGGGGCCGGCGCCGGGGCGGAGCTCAGTGGGCGACGTGCAGGATCGGCTTGACGCCGTCGAACATCGGCTCCAGGGCCACGCCGAGCGCGTCGCCGAACTTCGACACCGCGATGTAGATGGTGATGACGAACACGGCGTCGACGATCTGCGGCTCGGTCCAGTGCTGGTGCAGCCGGTCCCACAGCTCCTTCGGCACCCGGTTGGCGTCTTCGCCGATCTGCACCGTGAGATCGAGGAACGCCTTCTCGCCGTCGGTGAAGTGCGGGCTGGTCTTGTAGGTGTCGCCGTCCAGATCGGCGATCTTCTCGTCGGTAATGCCCAGCATGTTGGACACCCGTTCGTGCTGGACGACGCAGTACTGGCACTGGTTGCGCTGGGTCGCCTTGAGGATCAGCAGCTCCTTGGTCGTCCAGTCGAGCACGCCGTCCTTGAGAATGGCCATGATCATGTCGGTGAACACGGTGCCGTACTCGGGCTGGTGGCCGAACACCTTGAAGATGTTTAGAAGGGCCTGAAAGCGCTCTTCGGCCTTGTCGTAGAAGGCCGCGGTTTCCGGGCTGGCCTGATCCCGCTCCACGTATGAAACGCTCATGGTCGTCTCCTTCCTCCGCTGTTGTGTTGAACGATCATTCCAAGAGGGCCAAAATTTTTTACTCCAGCATCGACCGCGCCCGGGCGGTGATGGCATCGACGGCGGCGCGGCGCGGCTTGGTCCGCGTCAGCACCCGCAGCCCCAGGAACAGGCCGAGCAGCGCCTGGGCGGTTTCCCGCGACGGCACCGAGGCCCTGACCGCGCCCTCGCCCTTCGCCACCTCGATCATCGCGTGGAAGAAGCCCTCCACCGCCTGCAGGCAACCGTCGACGAAGTCGCGGACCTCGGCATCGTGGGGCGACAACTCCAAGACCGTGTTGACCAAAAGGCAGCCGCCGGGACCGTCGCCACAGCCGGCGGTGCGCGCCACGTCCTCGAAGGCGGCGATGATGGCATCCTTCGGTGCATGTTCACGCCCGATGCGGTCGAGATAGTCGGCGCGGTGGACCTTGTCGTAGTGACGCAACGCCTCGAGAAACAGTTCCCGCTTGCCGGCGTAGGCCGCATAGATGCTGCCGCGATTGATGCCGGTGGCGGCGACCAGGTCCCTCATCGACGTCGCCTCGTAGCCATGGGCCCAGAACGCGCGCATCGCCCGTTCCAGCACTTCGGTCTCGTCGTAGGTCTTTTCCCAGGGCACGATCGCCACTCCCAGATCGTTCCATCATGCAGGTTTGGAACGATTGGTCAAATGGGATTTGTGGGGACTCATTCCCCGCACCACACGCTCACCCGGCCATGGTAAGCCTCGACCGGCTCGGCGGTCTGGTCGTTGTCGGTGAACCGCGAAACGGCCGGTGCTAGTGTGTCTTCGCAGGCCAACCCGGAGAACCCGACGCCATGCCCCTGACGTGGAAGAAGGCCGAACTGCTGATCTACCTGACCCACAAGCACGACCTCTCGGGGACGTTCTGCTGTCTGGGCCGGCTCCATCCCGTCATCGCCTACACCTACGGCATCTTCCGCCGCCAGCTCACCCTCTACGACCGCGAACCGAACTTCGCCGAGGCGATCCCCGATCAGCAGCTGCTCGCCGACGACCGGGCGTTCTTCGACGGGCTCGGATATGCCGGCCAGGAATCCATAGACGCCAGCGACTTCGAAGGGGCGACCCACATCGTCGATCTGAACGCCGATGGCGTTCCCAGCCATCTGCGCGAGCGGTTCGACGTGATCTGCAACAACGGTACGCTGGAGCACATCTTCCATGTCCCCAACGTGCCCCGGAACATCGGCACGATGCTGAAGGCAGGCGGGTCGGTCATCCACGTCGCCCCCAGCAACAACCACATGGACCACGGGTTCTATCAGTTTTCGCCGACGCTGTTCTTCGATTACTACGGTGCCAATGGTTTCGATATCCGGGACAGCTTCCTGCTGAGATACGAGAAGAAGGGCGTCGAAATCCCCTGGGCACGGTGGGGACACGAATTCTTCGATCCCTACGCCCTGGAGTCGCCCGATTTCTACGACGGCAAACTGGACGGGGCGATCTACACGACGGTTTTCGTCGCCCGCAAGACCGCCGAGTCCACGTCCGATCGCATCCCGCAGCAGGGCCGGTACGTGGCGGAGTGGGAACAGCGATGACGAGTCCCGACCGGCCTACGAGATCGGCACTGTTCACGGACTCCGCCGGCCGGCAGACTCACTCTCCGCAGAAGACCCGGACCGTTCCATAGTAGGCCTCGACCGGTTCGGCGGTCTGGTCGTTGTCGGTGAACAGCGCGATCGCTTCGATGGGTCCCGGCGGCGGCGTGCCGAAGGCGCGTTCGAAATCCTCGGCGATGTGCCGGCGGTCGATGACGAAATGCATCGACTTGGGATCGCCCCGCCGGACGACGACACTGCGCACGGTTCCAGGCATGTACGGGTTGTCGATCACAGAGCCTTCCGGAACCGCCTTGTTGGTCCACACGTAGCGCAGCGTCGGCACCGGCTTGGGATCGGCGAGGAAGCCCGGATCGCCAAACAGCAGGAACACCGAAGCACCGACGTCTTCGCGGTCCTTGACCCGGAGGTCGGCGCCCGGCTGAAGCCTGGTCACCAGCCACGACCATTCGAGGATCGGACACGCAGCGGAGTCAACATGCACACGGCGGATCAGGCCCGACGCCGAGGTACGGCCAGAGGCGCGGAGGCTGACCCGCCCGTCCATCACCGCCATGCGCCAGTCGGTCTCGCCCTTCAGGGGGAGATGCTGCCACTCGTCGGCGAAGATGGTCTCGGGATCGAACAGACGAAGTTTCCGGCCCGGCTCGGCCGTCCGCACAGCGTTTCCGGGGGCCGCGCAGGCGGCGGCGAGGAAAAGCACGATGAGCCAAGCGTGGCGCGCACCCATGTTCGGCGTCCCCGCTGGTAGCAAACGGCAAGCCTACCAAGCCAGATCGCCGGGAGATAGAAGCGGCTGCACAGCGCAGCGGTGCGGCGCCCCGGCAACCCGGCGCCGGACAGCCGCTCCGTCTCCGTGAATGGCGAACGCCAATGGCGGCGTTACTTCACCTTCTTCTCGACGTCGAGGGCGATGTCGAGCGCGGTCGCCGCATCGATCTTCGCCGCCGCCGAGCTTTGCAGCGCCTCGTTGACCCTGGCTTCCAGGGCGTCGAGTTTCATGTGGGTTTGCTGGTCGGTGGCGCAGGCGCCGAGGGTGACGAGGACGGCACCGGCGGCGGCAAGCTTGGCGCTCCGAATCCATCGGCTGTTGATCATGATGTTTGTATGGACGCCTCCCGGAACGCAAGGACCGATTTCGGTGTGACGGTCAGGCAGATTGCAGTTTTGTATCCGGCCTGTCGGTGCGGGGCGTTATGCCCGCTGGCCCTGATGGGATCTGCCG